>OBVF01000008.1_pt1 | contig 278017 bp, 198 predicted proteins | sample 1476041 | NCBI WGS metagenome assembly OBVF01 (sample SAMEA2579983, study PRJEB22360) | human gut metagenome
CGCCGTTTTTTGAATCCCCCTTTCGTCAAGATGATTGATGGAAGGGGGATTCTTTTGTTGGTGGTGGTGAAACTCTGTGGTGAACCAGCGTAAACACCGCTTGGCGAACTTCCCCGTGCGGGAAGCACTATATTCTGTTATCGGCTCCCCACATCAGTTTAGATCGTAAGGTGTCGAAGAAGATATGGTCGTAGCGTTTTACTACTTTGATAGCGTAAGGAGCTTTTCGGATTGTTAGTCGTGTTGTTTCTTTACATGTTTCGCTTCGTCCGTCTATGGCTACGAGGAAATTGTGGCTACGACTTTCCACATCAAGGGTTAACTCCCAATCATCACAAATAACAATTGGACGTACGTTAAGACTGTGTGGCGCTACAGGAGTAATGGCTATTGTTTTGGAATGCGGTACAATGATAGGCCCCCCTACGCTGAGTGAGTAGGCCGTAGAACCTGTAGGTGTTGAAATTATTAATCCATCTGCCTGATACGTAGTGAGGAAAGCTCCATTTATCGCTGTTCGTATGCTGATCATTGATGAGCTATCGCGTTTTAATATTGCAATTTCATTAAGTGCATATGGAGAGTATTGTAAGTGTTTGTCATCACATATCAGTTGAAGTACACTACGTTCTTCCACGCTATATTGTCCTGTATGTATTTCATTAAAGGTCTTCTCCATCTCTGCCGGAGATATATCAGCAAGAAATCCCAAACGTCCGGTATTGATTCCTAGAATCGGAATGTTCTTGTCGCCAACTCTGCTGGCTGCTTTCAGAAAAGTTCCGTCTCCACCAATGCTGATAACCATATCGGCCGAAAAGTTATTGCCATCAAACAATCCGGCAGGATGGATGTTCAATTTCATATCCGATACCAGAAAGTGATAAAATTCTCTGCACAGGAATATTTCAGCATCGTGTTCTTCCAGAATGCGGAATAATGTTTCTGCGTGTGATGATTTTTTGGCTTGATACGTATTTCCGAAGATAGCAAATTTCATATGTAACATCATTAGTTAGGATGCAAATTTGGCATTTTTTTTCGGGATTGCTGTTATGGTGTTACTAATATTTGTATTTTTGCAGCAAACAATTCATGTAATGATGACTAGATTAAGTGTGAATATAAATAAGGTGGCTACCTTGAGGAATGCCCGCGGTGGAGATGTTCCTAATGTGGTAAAGGTGGCACTGGACTGTGAGGCTTTTGGAGCGGACGGAATAACTGTTCATCCCCGACCTGATGAACGACATATCCGTATGGCTGATGTATATGATTTACGTCCGCTATTACGAACAGAATTTAATATTGAAGGGTATCCTTCTCCCGAGTTTATTGATCTTGTGTTGAAGGTAAAGCCTCACCAGGTAACTTTAGTTCCTGACTCTCCTTCTCAAATTACCTCCAATTCCGGTTGGGATACAAAGGTTAACTTTGATTTTCTGACAGAGGTACTTGATGCGTTTAATACTGCCGGGATTCGTACTTCTGTATTTGTATCTGCTGATGCGGAGATGATTGAATATGCAGCAAAGGCTGGTGCTGATAGAGTAGAACTTTATACAGAACCTTATGCTACTGCTTTTTCTAAAGATCCGGAGGCTGCTGTTGCTCCTTTTGTTGAAGCTGCTAAGGTGGCACGTAAACTGGGGATTGGGCTGAATGCCGGACATGATCTTAGTTTGGTGAATTTGAATTTCTTTTATAAAAACATTCCCTGGCTGGACGAAGTTTCTATTGGACATGCATTGATAAGTGATGCGCTTTATCTGGGACTCGAACGTACTATCCAGGAATATAAAAATTGTCTTCGCTAATGAATACACTTCTGTTATTGGCCCAAGGGGCCGCAAGTATGGCTGATTCTCTGGCAACAGCCAATCCGGTACTTACACCTGTAGATGCTCCGGCAGAGATGAATATGCTTGATATGGCTGTGAAAGGTGGCTGGATTATGATTGTACTGGCTGTACTTTCAGTAGGATGTTTCTATATCCTGTTTGAACGTATGTACGCTATTCGGAAAGCGAACAAGGAAGATCCGATGTTTATGGATAAAATAAAAGATTATATTCATAGCGGAGAAATTAAGTCTGCCATAAACTATTGCCGTACTGTAAATACTCCTTCCGCTCGTATGATTGAGAAAGGAATAAGCCGTCTTGGTCGTCCGGTAAACGATGTACAGGCAGCTATCGAAAATGTAGGAAATATCGAAGTGGCTAAACTGGAAAAAGGATTGCCTGTAATGGCTACGATTGCAGGTGGTGCTCCGATGTTGGGTTTTTTGGGTACGGTAACCGGTATGGTACGTGCTTTCTATAATATGGCCAATGCAGGTAGCGGAAATATTGATATAACGTTGCTATCGGGAGGAATTTATGAAGCAATGATTACTACAGTGGGTGGTTTGATTGTTGGTATTATTGCTATGTTTGCTTATAACTATCTCGTAATGTTAGTAGATCGTGTGGTAAACAAAATGGAATCAAAGACAATGGCTTTTATGGATTTACTCAATGAGCCTGCTCAGAAATAACTATTAATATGGCATTAAAACGAAGAGCTAAAATATCTCCTAACTTTAGTATGGCATCCATGACGGATGTTATATTTCTGTTGCTGATTTTTTTTATGATTACTTCTACTGTGGTATCTCCGAACGCTATTAAAGTGTTACTTCCGCAAGGAAAACAGCAGACTTCAGCGAAGCCTCTGACACGGGTGATTATCGATAAGGATCTGAATTTTTATGCGGCTTTCGGTAGTGAGAAGGAACATTCTTTAACGTTGGACGAATTGACACCTTTTCTGCAAAGTTGTGCAGAGAGAGAACCGGAAATGTTTGTCGCACTTTACGCAGACGAAACAGTGCCTTACCGTGAGATAGTGAAAGTTCTGAATATAGCGAATGAGAATCATTTTAAAATGGTGCTGGCTACACGCCCGCCTGAAACAAATAAATGATGGACGGAAAGAAAAAGGGTGAATACATAGGAATGTTAGGTGCATTGTTGGTGCATGTAGCTATTATTGCTCTTTTGATTCTGGTGAGTTTCACTCTCCCCAATAATCAGGATGAAGGTGGTGTGCCCGTAATGATGGGGGATGTAGATGCTTCGTTAGGAAATTATGATCCTTCTACAATGGTAGATGTAGATGTTCTCCCTCCGGAGGATGTGCCGGAAGTGGTAGAATCACAGGAAACCGTGGAGCAGGAGATGATAACGCAGACAGAAGAGGAAACGGTTGTCATAAAGCCTAAGGTTGAGCCTAAAAAGGAAAAGCCTGAAGTGGTGAAGAAGCCCGAGAAAACTGCTGCAGAGAAGGCTGCAGAGGCAAAAAAACTTGCTGAAGAAAAAGCAGAACGAGAACGGAAAGCTGCTGCAGAAGCCGCAGCAAAACGAGTTTCGGGAGCTTTTGGTAAAGGTGCTCAGATGGACGGAAGTAAAGGGACAGCTAATAGTGGTACAGGTGTAGAAGGCAGCAAAGATGGTAATTCGTCGTCCGGAGCTAAAACAGGTGCGGGGGGCTATGGAACATTTGATCTTGGTGGACGTTCTATAGGAGAAGGAGGTTTACCTCGTCCTGTGTACAATGTTCAGGAAGAAGGCCGTGTAGTAGTTTCTATTACTGTGAATCCGGCCGGGCATGTGATTGCCACAAGTATTAATCGGCAGACGAACACGGTAAACACTGCATTGCGCAAAGCAGCGGAAGATGCTGCCAAAAGAGCTCGCTTTAATGCTGTGGAGGGTGTGAATAACCAGACAGGTACTATAACGTATTACTTTAATTTGAGATAAATAATTAACCAATTAACGCGCCAACTAATTGGTGGATAACTGATTGGTGTTGGCATATTATTTAGAGTATGGGAACTGTATATGCTTTTTTCGCAGACGGATTTGAAGAGATTGAAGCCTTCACCGCTATTGACACGCTGAGACGTGCCGGATTGAATGTAGAAATTGTATCTGTGACTCCAGATGAGATTGTTGTTGGTGCACATGATATTTCGGTACTTTGCGATGTTAATTTCGTGAACTGTGACTTTTTTGATGCTGATCTGTTATTGTTGCCTGGTGGTATGCCCGGTGCGGCTACTCTTGACAAGCATGAAGGACTGCGTAAACTGATTCTGAGTTTTGCAGAGAAGAACAAACCGATTGCAGCCATTTGTGCAGCACCTATGGTACTTGGTAAACTCGGCCTGTTGAAAGGGCGCAAAGCGACCTGTTATCCAAGTTTTGAGCAATATCTTGACGGAGCTGAATGTGTTAATGAACCGGTTGTAGTAGATGGTAACATTATTACAGGCATGGGACCGGGTGCTGCTATGGACTTTGCATTGGCTATTGTAGAAAAACTCGAAGGTAAAGAGAAAGTAGAAGAATTGGTAGAGGCAATGTGTGTAAGACGCTGATGCTATGACTTATACTGTCTTGATTGTTGCCGGTGGTAAGGGATTACGTATGGGGAGTGATCTTCCCAAACAATTTCTTCCTATTGGTGGAAAACCTGTGTTAATGCATACCATTGAAGCTTTTCATCATTTTGACAGGACGATGAAAATCATTCTTGTATTGCCCCAAGAGCAGCAAACTTACTGGCAGGAACTCTGTGCAAAGCATTCATTTGTTATTGAACATACTGTTGTTGACGGAGGTGAAACACGTTTTCATTCTGTGAAGAATGGCTTGGCTTGTGTTAACTCCGGGTTGGTGGGAGTACATGATGGAGTACGTCCGTTTGTTTCTCCGGAAGTTATAAAACGTTGCTATGAACTGGCTGCTATAAAAAAAGCAGTAATACCGGTAATTGATGTGGTAGAAACAGTACGTCATATAACAGAAACAGGTAGTGAGACGGTAAGTCGTAATGATTATAAATTAGTTCAGACTCCGCAGGTATTTGATGCAGAACTTTTGAAACAAGCTTATGCACAGGAGTATACTCCTTTTTTTACTGATGATGCTTCCGTTGTGGAAGCAATGGGAATTCCTGTTTGTTTAGTAGAAGGGAACCGGGAAAATATAAAGATTACCACTCCTTTTGATTTGAAAATAAGTAGTGCTCTGGTGAATGTTTGATTTAACTACACGTGACATAAAATATATATCCGGCGTAGGGCCACAGAAGGCGGGTGTACTCAACAAAGAGTTGGAGATATATTCCGTGCACGATCTTATTTACTATTTTCCTTATAAATATGTTGACCGTAGTCGTATTTACTATATCCATGAGATAGATGGAAATATGCCCTATATTCAATTAAAAGGGCAGATACTGGGTTTTGAAACTTTTGGTGAAGGTCGTCAGCGTAGATTAGTGGCACATTTCTCTGACGGAACAGGAGTGGTAGATTTAGTGTGGTTTCAGGGAATCAAATTTATCATAGGTAAATATAAAGTTCACGAAGAATACATTGTATTTGGCAAGCCGACTGTCTTTGGTGGACGTATCAATGTGGCACATCCCGATATGGATAAGACATCCGAACTAAAGCTTACTGCTACCGGCTTGCAACCTTATTATAATACAACGGAGAAGATGAAGCGTAGCTTCCTCAATTCTCATGCAATAGCCAAGATGATGATGGCTGTGCTTCAGCAAATACAAGAACCGTTTCCTGAAACTTTATCTCCTAAGATACTTACTGATCATCATTTGATGCCATTGACAGAGGCTTTGCGTAATATTCATTTTCCTGTCAATCCGGAACTTCTGCGTAAGGCACAGTATCGTTTGAAGTTTGAAGAGCTTTTTTATGTACAACTCAATATTCTACGCTATGCCAAAGACCGTCAGCGGAGATACCGGGGATATGTTTTTGAAGTTGTCGGTGACGTATTCAATACGTTTTATTCCCGTAACCTTCCTTTTGAACTTACCGGTGCGCAGAAACGTGTACTGAAAGAAATTCGTCAGGATGTCGGGTCCGGGCGGCAAATGAATCGTTTGTTGCAGGGTGATGTGGGAAGTGGAAAGACGCTGGTAGCGTTGATGAGCATGTTGATGGCGCTTGATAACGGTTATCAGGCATGTATGATGGCTCCTACGGAAATACTAGCCAACCAGCATTATGAAACGATAAAGGAGTTTCTTTTCGGTATGGATATTCGCGTAGAATTACTTACTGGCTCGGTGAAAGGTAAAAAGCGGGAGGCTATTCTTTCCGGTTTGCTCACCGGAGACGTTAATATACTGATTGGTACCCATGCCGTTATTGAGGATACTGTCAATTTCTCATCTCTTGGTTTTGTGGTTATAGATGAGCAACATCGTTTTGGTGTAGCACAACGTGCCCGTTTGTGGAGTAAAAATGTACAGCCTCCTCATGTACTCGTGATGACGGCCACCCCGATTCCCCGTACGTTGGCGATGACCTTGTATGGAGATCTTGATGTTTCCATCATTGATGAACTGCCTCCTGGCAGGAAGCCTATCTCTACTGTTCATCAGTTTGATAACAGGAGGGAAAGCCTTTATCGGTCTGTTCATAAACAGATTGTCGAAGGACGCCAGATTTATATTGTTTATCCGCTTATAAAAGAGAGCGAAAAGATTGATTTGAAGAATCTGGAAGAAGGTTATTTGCAGATTTGTGAAGAGTTTCCTGAATGTAAAGTCTGTAAAGTTCACGGGAAAATGAAACCTGTCGAGAAGGACGAACAAATGCAACTTTTTGTATCGGGAGAGGCACAAATAATGGTGGCCACTACCGTTATTGAAGTAGGAGTAAATGTACCCAATGCTTCTGTTATGATTATTGAGAATGCTGAGCGTTTCGGATTATCACAGCTCCATCAGCTTCGTGGTCGTGTGGGGCGTGGTGCCGAACAGTCTTATTGTATTCTGGTGACAAATTATAAACTTACCGAGGAAACCCGCAAACGACTTGAAATCATGGTACGTACTAATGACGGTTTTGAAATAGCGGAGGCTGATTTGAAATTGCGTGGTCCGGGAGATTTGGAGGGTACCCAGCAAAGTGGCATTGCTTTTGATTTGAAGATAGCTGATATTGCCCGGGATGGTCAGTTGTTGCAATATGTCCGTAATGTTGCACAAGAAATTGTTGATATCGATCCGGAAGCTCGTAATCCGGAGAATCAGATATTGTGGCAGCAGCTTAAAGCACTTCGTAAGACGAACGTTAACTGGGCTTCTATAAGTTGAAAAAAACGGTTAAACATACAGCTTATTTGCAAAACATGCTGCAAAACATATTTCTTATTATTTCTCCTATTTATAGGACTTTAGAACCTCTTTCCCTTACTATTTGCTTTTCGGACTATGAAAAAAAAGTTAAGGAAGTACCTTGTTTTTCGTCGGGAAATGCTATCTTTGGAAGAATTTTATAATAAATGTGCCATTTAACACTTTGAAAGAAGTCATCTTATGATTGAAAAAACGTTGGTCATCTTGAAGCCATGTACGGTTCAGCGGGCGTTAATCGGTGAAATACTTCATCGTTTTGAACGTAAAGGTTTACGTTTGGCTGGTATGAAGATGATGAAGTTGACAGACGAAGTATTAAGTGAACATTATGCCCACCTGAGTGCAAAGCCTTTCTTTCAGCGTGTGAAAGATTCTATGATGACAGCTCCTGTTGTCATTTGTTGCTTCGAGGGGGTGGACGCAATTCAAACTGTCCGTACGTTGGCTGGTCCTACTAACGGGCGTCTGGCAGCACCGGGAACTATTCGTGGGGATTACAGTATGAGCTTTCAAGAGAATATAGTTCATGCTTCTGATTCACCTGAGACCGCGGCAGCCGAATTAACCAGATTCTTTAAACCAGAAGAGATATTCGATTACAAACAGGTGACATTTGATTATCTGTATGCAAATGACGAATATTAATTGAATTGACGAAAACGAATGAATTTCAATTGTATTAAAACCGTAATGATTGCCGCAGTGGCTATGGTCAGCCTGAACTCTTTTTCTCAGGACTTGATCGCCCGGCAGGCCCCGATTGACAAGAAATTAAAAACAGTAGACTCTTTGGCACTGCAAAAGCAGATTCGTGCCGAACAAGCTGAATATCCCGCATTAAGTCTTTATCCGAACTGGAGTAATCAGTATGTGCATGCTTACGGAAAGGATGTTATCATTCCCGAAACTTACACTATTGACCTGACCGGTTTCCATATGCCTACTCCAAGTACACGCATTACTTCGCCTTTCGGTCCTCGTTGGAGAAGAATGCATAACGGTCTTGACCTTAAAGTGAATATTGGTGATACAATCGTAGCTGCTTTTGATGGAAAGGTACGTATTGTTAAATACGAACGTCGTGGGTATGGTAAATATGTAGTCATTCGTCATGATAATGGGTTAGAGACTGTGTACGGACATTTGTCTAAGCAATTGGTTGAAGAGAATCAATTGGTAAAAGCCGGTGAAGTGATTGGTCTGGGTGGTAATACCGGACGTTCTACAGGTTCACATCTTCATTTTGAAACCCGTTTCCTGGGTATTGCTATTAATCCGGTTTATATGTTTGACTTCCCGAAACAGGATATCGTAGCAGATACATATACATTCAGAAGATCTAAGGGTGGTGCAAGCAGTAAGACTGGTGCTCATGATGCTCAGCTGGCAAGTGACGGAGCCATCAGATATCATAAGGTGAAGAGTGGAGATACCCTGTCTCGCATTGCAAAATTGCGTGGTGTTTCTATTAGTACACTTTGTAAGTTAAATCGTATTACTACTAAGACGATTTTGCGTCCCGGACAAGTTTTACGTTGTTCATAAGAGAAATATATTTATTTATAGTGCTAGTAGCCGGACAATGTATGATTGCCCGGCTATTTTTTTCTTTTTTCTTCGATTATTGTTACCTTTGCGCTCTATTTGTAAGGAAATGAAAGATACCAAGCAACAATTTGAGCATGTCACCGCTTTGTGCCGTGACCTATTTTCCAAGAAGCTGCACGATTACGGTCCTGCGTGGCGCATTTTGCGTCCGGCTTCTGTTACTGACCAGATTTTTATAAAGGCCAACCGGATTCGTAGCATTGAAACAAAAGGTGTGTCATTAATTGACGAAGGCATTCGTTCAGAGTTCATTGCAATTGTTAATTATGGTATTATCGGGTTGATACAGCTGGAACTCGGTTATGCAGATTCTGCTGATATCAGTAATGAGGAAGCAATGGCTCTTTATGATAAATATGCAAAGGAAGCTTTGGAGCTAATGCTTGCTAAAAATCATGATTATGATGAAGCATGGCGAAGTATGCGTGTCAGCTCCTATACCGATTTGATTCTAATGAAGATTTACCGTACCAAGCAGATTGAGAGCTTGTCAGGTAATACATTGGTGTCTGAGGGAATTGATGCAAACTATATGGACATGATTAATTATTCCGTTTTTGGTTTAATTAAAATAGAATTTGAAGACTAAGAATTTACATATCATTCAAAAGACGTGGACGAATGCCTGCCGTTTCCTGCTGGCAGCAGCATTTATATTTTCCGGATTTGTGAAAGCTGTTGATCCGCTGGGGTCACAGTACAAGATACAAGACTATCTGGAAGCTTTTGGTATGATATCGTGGTTTCCTTCTTTTTTCCCTTTGTTGGCAGCAGTTATTCTGTCAGCTATAGAGTTTTCGGTAGGGGTTTGCATGTTTTTTGGTATACGAAAAACTACGACCACAATTCTTGCTTTGCTCATCATGCTGTTCATGACTCCGTTGACTCTTTATCTGGCATTGAAGAATCCGGTTTCAGACTGTGGCTGTTTTGGCGATGCATGGGTATTGACTAACTGGGAAACTTTCGGCAAAAATATTGTGTTGTTGATTGCAGCTTATTCTACGTTCCGGTGGAAGAAACAGATTATACGTTTCATTTCAGCAAAGACGGAGTGGCTGGTGTCATTGTATACTATATTATTTGTGTTTGCTCTTTCATTTTATTGTCTCGCACATTTGCCTATTCTAGACTTTCGTCCCTATAGGATAGGGAATAATATTCCTGCAGGAATGGAAATACCGGACGGAGCAAAGCCTAATGTTTATGAAACTACTTTTGTTCTGGAAAAGGATGGTGAGAAGAAGGAGTTTACACTTGAGAATTACCCGGATAGTACCTGGACGTTTGTAGATACACGTACGGTTCTGAAAGAGAAGGGATATGAACCCTCTATTCACGATTTCTCATTATTGGAACAGAGTACAGGTGAGGATATCACTGATAAGGTGCTGACTGATATCGGTTATACTTTTTTGTTGGTGGCGCACCGGATAGAAGAGGCGGATGATAGTAATATAGACCTTATTAATGAGATATATGATTATTCGGTTGAAAATGGTTACGGCTTTTATTGCCTAACTTCTTCACCGGAGGAAGAGATAGAACTTTGGCGTGATAAGACCGGGGCAGAGTATCCGTTCTGTCTGGTGGATGATATCACCCTGAAAACAATCATTCGTTCCAATCCGGGGTTGGTACTGATAAAGAATGGTACAATTCTGAATAAGTGGAATGATGCCGATTTACCGGATGAATATGCGTTGACCGATAAGTTGGAAAAACTGGAAGTGGGTAAACAGAAGGAGATAAGTGATGTGCATACTATCGGATATGTATTTCTGTGGTTTGCCATACCGTTGCTACTTGTGTTAGGACTGGATATTTTGGTCGTAAAACGTAGAGAAAAGAAAGGAGAAGCGCTGAGAAAAAGAAATGCCGAATTGTTAAAGGTGCTTCCCGCACGGGGAGGTTCGGCAGGCGATGATGGTGCTAATCATGCTGAGGAGAATAATTTGATAAACCAGGATCTGGTTGATAAGACTGATAAACCGGGTCACTCAGATAAACCGGGTCACTCTGGCTAACTTCAATCGTCTAATTGTAAATTGTTTAATCGTAAATATATTAACCCTTTTAATAAAAAACAAAATGAGAAAGAACATTGTTGCAGGAAACTGGAAAATGAACAAAACCCTCCAGGAGGGTATTGCTCTTGCAAAAGAATTGAATGAAGCATTAACAGCTGATAAACCTAATTGTGATGTAGTAATTTGCACTCCGTTTATTCACCTTGCTTCTGTTACTCCTATTGTAGATGCTGCTATTATCGGTGTAGGTGCAGAAAACTGTGCAGACAAAGTTGAAGGAGCTTATACAGGTGAAGTTTCAGCTGCTATGGTTGCTTCTACTGGTGCAAAGTATGTAATCTTAGGTCACTCAGAACGCCGTGCTTACTATGGTGAGACTGTTGAAATCTTGAAAGAGAAAGTGAAATTAGCTTTGGCTAACGGTCTGACTCCGATCTTCTGTATTGGTGAAGTGTTGGAAGAACGTGAGGCGAACAAACAGAATGAAGTAGTTGCTGCTCAGTTGGCTTCTGTATTCGATCTGTCTGCTGAAGATTTTGCTAAGATCGTTTTGGCGTATGAGCCGGTTTGGGCTATCGGTACAGGTAAAACTGCTACTCCTGCTCAGGCACAGGAAATTCATGCATTTATCCGTTCGGCTGTTGCTGAAAAATATGGTAAAGAGATTGCTGACAATACTTCTATTTTATACGGTGGTAGTTGTAAGCCTTCTAATGCTAAAGAATTGTTCTCTAACCCGGATGTTGACGGTGGATTGATCGGTGGTGCTGCTTTGAAAGTTGCTGACTTCAAGGGTATCATTGACGCATTCAAATAAGAACATGAGATAGGGTTATAAGGTTATAAAGTTATAGGGTTATAACTTTATAACTTTATAACTTTATCACCCTATAACTTTATATTGCCTTATGAGAAAACTTGGTTTACTTTTGTTGTTGTTTGCTTTTGTCGGTGCAATGCAAGCCCAGAATATAGTGAAGAGTCTGGAACGAAATGTTCCCGGACAGGGCAAGGTGACTATCCACCAGGATCCTCGTATTGAGGCATTGTTGGGAACGGAACATACTGCTACCGGAGAGCAGAAAGTACTTAAAGCTTCTGGTTTTCGTGTGCAGACGTATGCCGGTAATAACACCCGTCAGGCAAAGACTGAGGCCCATAATGTGGCAGCGAAGATAAAAGAGTTCTTCCCGGAATTGCCTGTTTATACCCCTTTTAATCCTCCCCGCTGGCTATGTCGTGTCGGAGATTTCCGTAGTATTGAAGAAGCAGACGCCATGATGCGCAAATTGAAAGCAACCGGCGTATTCAAGGAAGTTTCTATTGTTAAAGATCAAATAAATATCCCTTTATAATTTCATTATGTTAGGAAAAGAAGAAATTGTCTCTCCGGCTTTGGAGGATTTGAAAAGTCACTATCGCAGTATTATTACTTTATTGGGCGAAGATGCCGAAAGGGAAGGGCTTTTGAAAACTCCCGAGCGTGTAGCCAAAGCCATGCTCAGTTTAACAAAAGGATATCATCTGGATCCTCACGAAGTGCTTCGTTCTGCTAAGTTCAAGGAGGAATATAGCCAGATGGTGATAGTGAAAGACATTGATTTCTTCTCTCTCTGTGAACACCATATGCTTCCGTTTTATGGAAAGGCACATGTGGCTTATATTCCCAATGGCTACATCACGGGGTTGAGTAAGATTGCCCGTGTAGTCGATATCTTCTCTCATCGTCTGCAGGTGCAGGAGCGTATGACATTGCAAATTAAAGAATGTATTCAGGAAACTCTCAACCCATTGGGAGTAATGGTTGTGGTAGAAGCCCAGCATATGTGTATGCAAATGCGTGGTGTGGAGAAACAAAACTCAATAACAACTACATCTGATTTTACCGGAGCTTTCAATCAGGCTAAAACCCGGGAGGAATTTATGAATCTGATAAACAGGTAAGCAGTGATTAGCGGGGTAGTGATTAGTGATTAGTGGCTGCGCTATTATACCGCATGGTACTAATCACTAATCATTAATCACTACTGCACTAATCCCTATCTTAGCACCACTCTATCTCCAAGTCTTTTTGCCATCAGACTTTGGATTTCTTTCATCTCTTTGTAGCGTTGCATAAGGGCAGCGCATTTCTCATCATCGTCTTCGTTGGCAGGATCTTGCAGGGCATACATGATGTGCTTCAGCTCTGCTGCTACAATTGCATTCTTAAAGTTTATCATCAATGTAGGAACCAGTTCAAAGAGGCGTTCCTCGTCTGTAACTATTTTCTGTGTTTTGGAGTGAAATTTACTCAGTTGATACCGGTCACTTGCCAGTTCGGTAGCAATGGAACTGATTTCCGGATCGGAGTGGGCTATAAAATAGCGTTCGGCTATAAATCCGGGATTATGGATATGGGATGCTGCTTCTGTAAGGATACGTCGGTGCAAGGGATTGTGAAATGCGAGTTCATCTTCTTTTAAGTCATGAACGATGTATTCAATCACACTGACCGGAGTTTCCTGTCCCTCTTCATCCTCCATGTTGCACATTATCTTTTCCCCATAGCGCACTATTGCCTGAAGAATCAGCCGTTCGTACCGATAAAACTCCTGGCCTTCTTTTCCTTCCTGGGGGATGTAAGACTGATAAGAATCTTCCAATTCGTCAGGTGGGAAAGGAGGAGGGAAATCTCCATTTTGCATTTCTGCCGGAGCGCCGGATGAATTGTTAGCGTTGAGTATCGGTTTATTCTCTTTCTCGGCTTGTATTTCTCTTCGTTTGGCAACTTCCGAAACAAGTAGTTTATCTTCTACCCGCAACAATTGTCCGCACTCTTTGATATACACATCGCGCACAATTGCTTCCGGGATCACTGAGATGCTTTGTACGATGTTATTAATGAGTTCTGCCCGTTTGATCGGGTCTTTACCGGCATCTTCCAGCAGTAGGTTGGTCTTGAAACGAATAAAGTCGGTTTCATGTTCCTTGATGAACGCCTGGAATTCTGTAGCATTGTGTTTCCGGGCAAAGGAGTCAGGGTCGTCACCATCGGGTAGAAGGCAGACCTTAATATTCATTCCTTCTTCCAGCAACATATCAATACCACGGATGGAAGCCTTGATACCAGCCATGTCGCCATCATAAAGTACGGTAATGTTGTTGGTAAAGCGATGGATCAAACGGATTTGCCCGGGAGTTAATGAGGTTCCTGATGAAGCAACAACATTTTCCACTCCCGACTGATGCATGGAGATAACGTCCGTATATCCTTCTACAAGAAAACAACGGTCTTGTTTTACAATGGCCTGCTTTGCAAAATAGATACCGTATAGTTCATTACTTTTATGATAGATTTCAGACTCCGGAGAGTTGACATACTTGGCGAGCTTTTTGTTCTCTGTACTGAGTACGCGCCCTCCAAAAGCTACGACTTTTCCCGAAAGTGTATGTACGGGAAACATTACACGCCCCCAAAAGCGGTCGCGCAGACGCCCATCATCTGTTTCGTAACAAAGCCCGGTCTTGACAAGGTATTCCTTTTTAAATCCTTTGCGTATAGCCTCCTGTACCAATGCGTCATGACTCTCGGTACTGAAACCAAGCTGAAATTTTTCAATGATATCATCCCGGAATCCACGCTGGCGGAAGTAAGCCATACCGATGCTTCTCCCATCTACATGGTTTTTCAATATATTCTGGAAATAGTCGCGGGCGAAGTTATTAACGATAAACATACTTTCGCGTGTACTTTGCGCCTGCTTCTCTTCATTGGTCAGTTCCCGTTCTTTTATTTCGATGTTATACTTCTTAGCCAGGTATTTTAGTGCTTCGTAGTATGACATTTGTTCGTGTTCCATGACGAAATGCACTGAATTACCACCTTTGCCACAGCTAAAGCATTTGCATAGCCCTTTTGAGGGGGAAACACTGAAAGAGGGGGTCTTTTCGTTATGGAACGGGCACAAGCCTACATAGTTCACACCACGTTTTCGTAGCGTGACGAATTCGGATACCACATCAACGATTTGTGCAGCATCGAGTATACGGTCTATGGTTGCCTGATCTATCATGGATTCTCCTTTGTTTTTTAGCGGATACAAAGTTACTATAAAATTAGCCCTTATCAAAAACTTATTTGATAAGGGCTGATTAATTTTTCTCTAAGATCTCTTTTACAGGTTATTTGATCTTTTCCCGTATCTTAGTCAGATACTTTTTCATGCCTTCGGCGTCTTTATTCTCTATTATCTCTAAAAGATTTTTTAGTTCTGTCCGTATATTGGCCACTTGTGCCGGAGTACGGGGATTAAAAAGAATCTCTTGCAGCAGATAATCGTCTTCACTTAAAAGTCCTTTGGCAATGGCCATATGTTTCTTGAAAGTGGTTCCCGGAGCTTCCTGATGCTTCATGACAGCAGCGAACACAAACGTTGAAACAAATGGTATGGAAAGTGAATAAGCCACTGTCTCATCGTGTTCGTCGAATGTATATTCAAAGATATTCAATCGAAGACTGTTGTACAGATCCTTGAAGAATACTTTTCCTAAATGGTCACTTTCGCTGATGATAATAGCACTTTCGCTACTCAGATTGCTGAGGCTGGCGAAGGTAGGACCAAACATCGGGTGGGTAGATACATAGCGGAAACCGCTCTCTTCATAGAATTTTTTCAGTCCGGTTTTTACGGAAGCGATATCACTAAGTATACAGTCTTTAGGTAGTGCAGGCAGGATTTTACGAAAAGCATCCAGCGTATACTTCACTGTTGCTGCGTTGATAACCAGTTCCGGTTCGAAGTCTTTAATCTCTTCCAGCGTAGTGAAGCGATAGGTGTTATAAACAAAGCGCAACTGGTGTGGGTTGACGTCAAACACGGCCGTCTCGTGCTGAAAACTCAGTATATCAGTGAAAAAAGAGCCCATCTTGCCGGCTCCGAGAATTAAAATTCGCATGTGATTAGTGATTAGCGATTAGTGATTAGTGATTAGTGAGGGGGGGTAGTGATTAATCATTAGCTGCTAATCATTAATCACTATCCCGCTAATCACTCACTAATCATTTATTAATAATTTCCATTTGCTGACGAACCGATTCTTCGTGTATCGCTTCGAATATTCTTTTCATGAATTCTCCGTCCATACCGCATTGTTCACCTTGTGCACCGCGTTTCTCAAGAATTTCATTGTAACGTCCTCTTTGAAGCACCGTGATATCGTGCTCTTTTTTGTACGTGCCGATTTCGCGGGCTACGCGCATACGTTTTGCCAGTTCCTGAATGATGTTATCATCACATTCGTCAATCTGTTTGCGGAGTTGGCTCAGGTTTTCGGTAGTCTGAGTCTCTTTACGGATAACGAGTAAGTTCAGGATATAATCCAATACGTCTGGTGTCACTTGTTGTGAAGCATCACTCCAGGCACAATCCGGATTGCAGTGACTTTCTACAATTAGTCCGTCGAAATTGAGGTCCATTGCTTGTTGGCAGAGCGGAGCTATCAGTTCGCGTTTACCTCCAATGTGACTTGGATCGCAGAAGATGGGCAATTCCGGCAGACGACGGCGCAGCTCAATGGGGATATGCCATTGCGGCAAGTTGCGGTAGAGTTTTTTGTCATAGCTGCTGAAACCGCGATGAATAGCTCCCAAGCGTTTCAAGCCCGCATTATTGATACGTTCCAAAGCACCAATCCAAAGTTCAAGATCGGGGTTCACCGGATTCTTTATCAATACAGGGACGTCCACACCTTTCAGTGCATCGGCTATTTCCTGTACGGCAAATGGGTTGGCAGTCGTACGGGCACCTACCCATAGCATGTCAATGCCTGCTTTCAGGCACTCGTATACATGTTTGGCTGTAGCTACTTCGGTAGATACATACATGCCTGTTTCTTTTTTTACTTCTTTCAACCATGCCAGTCCGTCAACACCTACACCTTCGAAACCACCCGGTTTGGTACGGGGTTTCCAGATTCCGGCACGAAATATTTTCATTCCTTTGGCTGCCAACTCTTTGGCGGTAGTCATCACTTGTTCTTCTGTTTCTGCACTACATGGGCCGGCTATGACAACGGGTCTTTTTGCTTCGATGCCCGGCAGTAAAATTGATTCGAGTTCCATAATTGAATAGTGTGCCAATATGCCAATGTGCTGATATGCCAATTGGCTGGCGCTTTAATTGGGTTATTATTTATTTTTCTATTAAGTAGTACTTCAAATTTAGTTCATATAATGACAGTGCTTTATTGAAACGCAGATTATCGCAGATTCACGCAAAGCATATCATCGCTCAAGTATAGCGCAGCCATTTAATCTGCGAAAATCTGCGATCATTTGCGTTTCAATAATGGCATCATCTAATTTTGAACGATTACTTATTCTCTTTAATCGGCACATTGGCATATTAGCACATTGAGCCATTATTTTTAATTCGTTCCAGCGCTTCCGCCAGTTTTACATCTTTGCAGCAAAGAGAGATACGGATGTATCTTGCTCCGTTACTTCCGAAGATGAATCCCGGAGTGATAAATACACGCGCCTCGTGAAGTATTTTTTCTGTCAGTTCTTCTACATCGGCATATGTATCGGGTATTTTTCCCCAAAGGAACATGCCCACTTGTTGGTCGTCATAAGTACATCCCAGCGTTTTCATGATTTCCCCTGCCAGGTGGCGGCGGTTACGATAGTTGTGGTTGTTCCCTTCGTACCATTCGGTATCGGCTTCCAGCGCTTTGGCAGCAGCCAGTTGCATGGCGCGGAACATTCCGCTGTCTATATTACTCTTCACTTTCAGTATCCACTGTACAAATTGTGCATTGGATGCGAGCATACCGATACGCCAGCCCGGCATATTGTGGCTCTTACTCATGGAGTTGAATTCGATGCAACAATCTTTAGCTCCCGGTACGCTGAGAATACTCAAAGGACGATCATTCAGGATGAAGCTGTAAGGGTTGTCGTTCACTATAACAATACCTTTACGACGGGCGAAATCTACCAGACGTTCATACATCTCCATGGTGGCATTGGCTCCTGTCGGCATGTTGGGATAGTTGGTCCACATCAGTTTTACGCGACTCAGATCCATCTTTTCCAGTTCATCGAAGTCGGGCATCCAGCCGGCATCTTCTTTCAGATTGTAATTTACGACTTCTGCACCCAGGATTTTGCTGAGTGAAGTATAGGTAGGATAGCCCGGATTCGGTACTAACACCTGTTCACCCGGATTAACGAAAGCCAGAGTTACGTGCAAGATACCCTCTTTTGAACCTATCAGTGGCTGTATTTCCGTAGCGGGATCCAGTTCGACGTTGTACCATTTCTTATACCAGCCGGCAAAACCTTTGCGCAATTCCGGGATACCTACGTAAGGTTGGTAACCGTGTCCGTTCGGGTTTTGTGCTTCGTTGCACAGTGTTTGGATCGTCTCTTCGGAGGGAGGCATATCAGGACTTCCGATCCCTAAGCTGATCACATCTTTACCTTCTGCATTCATCTGCGCTACTTCTTTCAGCTTTTTAGAGAAGTAGTATTCGCTTACGCTGGCCAGCCGATCGGCGGGAGCAATGTTATATGTTTGATTTACCTTCTGCATATTCGCCTAATATTTTAAGTTCTTTGGTTAGTGGTGTGATTGCGGTGATTGATTGTTTGTATCTCAGATAGTCGTTGAATGACACATCTACATAAAACTGATATTCCCATTCCCTTCCGATGATGGGGAGTGATTGTATTTTAGTCAGGTTGATGTTGTAGAATGACAGGATAGAGAGCACTTGTGACAGACTGCCTTCTGTGTGTGGCAAAGTGAATACCATGCTTGCCTTATTGATTACTACTGAGTGGTAACGGCTGAGTTCGTCTACTTGCCAGGGATCGGCTACTATAAGGAAACGGGTGAAGTTGTGTTTGTTTGTCTCAATACTTTCTTGTAGAATTTTCATTCCATAACGCTCGGCGGCTACTTTGGAACAGATGGCGGCATGTCCTTTCAGATCCCCTTCTTTTATCATTTCGGCACTGCGGGCGGTGTCTTCGCCTTCTACCACTTTGATATTGGGATGTTGTTGCAGGAATTCGCGGCACTGCATAAGCGCGATGGGGTGGGAGTTGACTTCTGTGATGTCACTCCAATCTTCCTCGGGCAGGCAGACGAAGCAATGTGAAATACGCAGTTTATGTTCGCCGATAATCTGTGTACCACTTTGACGCAGTAATTCGTTGTTGTGCAGCAGGCTTCCTGCTATGGTATTTTCAATAGCTAACATGCCGATCACCTGGCTGTCTTTGCGGATGGCCTTAAACACGTCTTCAAAAGTAGTGCAGCAGATTAACTCTATTTCTTCTCCTTCGAAGTACTTGTGAGCGGCGATATCGTGATACGAGCCGAGTGTTCCTTGAATTGCTATCTTTTTCATTCCTTCTTAATGTGTATTATATAAAAAAATCCCGCGTCCATAATGGAGCGGGATTCATATGATTGATTCTTTCCTTTCAGTCCTTAAGCATCACTGTCACTTGATACATACAAACTCCCGCTCTACTTTCTGGCTAAAGTAAAAGTAAAAAAAGAAGTAATATGTAAAATTAAATACGTTCATACTAACAGTGCTTTTGTTCTAATTCGGGGACAAATGTAATACTTTTCTTTTAAATGCAAGCAAAAAGAGACTTTTTTTTGCATTGTAAAGGCTAATATTAAGAGTTTGTTATGATTCGCTGTGTTTTGGTTACTGTTAATCCGGATATAAATCTATTTACGATTAGACGATTTACGATGTACGATTGGGATTACTCTGTCTCTATCAGCGCTGAAACAGGCTTTTAAAAGAGTAACTTCAATCGTACATCGTCTAATTGTAAATAGATTCATTATTGATCAGAAAGCACACTATAATCCCAATACATTGGTTGATGAGGCTGACTGGTTATTAAATTGTCCGTTCAGATTTTCTCCCTCTTTCGGATTGATCTCAAGCGCTTTCTTCATATCTTCTATGGAACCATCTTTGTCGCCATTCAGCAATTTGGCACGGCCGCGTTCGTGATAGGCTGCTCCGAAGTTCGGATTCAGTTCTATGGCTTCGTCGAAAAGACTGATAGCTTCGGTTAGTTTTTTCTGAGTGATAAAGAGTTGACCCAGATAGAGGTATGCCTGTTCATTAAAGGGATTCATCTCGGTGACTTTCAAGTAATCGGTTTCTGCCTCTTCGGGAGCTCCTTCTGCTTCTTTTAGTTTGCCATGCAGCAGGATAGCTGCCTCTTCATCCGGGCTCTGAGTCAGAATTGCGGCTATATCTTCAGCAGATTCTTTGAGCTGATTCATCTTTAGCAAAGCTTCGGCGCGTAACAGGCGTGCTTCGGTGAAATCGTCTTTTAACACAATGGCTTTTGTCAGGTGGGCAATGGTCATGAGGTCATCATTCATACCCATCATAGCTTTTCCCAGCAAGAAATGGGCAACTGCATTACCTTCCTCTATCTGAATAGCTTTGCTTGCCGCAGCCTGCATTGCCTGATAGTCTTCTTGCATATAGCATACGTTGGCTATAGTAAGATATGTACTGGTCAGTTCGGGTTCAAGTTCCACCATGCGATTCAGTATTTCACGGGCTTTGTCCAGTTCGGCAGATTGTATGTAGAGCTGGCTGAGGTATCCCAATGTTTCGAAGTCTTCCTCGATAGCAAGGGCTTCGGTGAAGCATTTTATGGCATAGTCCGGTCTGCCCATACGTTGAGCACGCAATCCGTCATATTTGAATATCTCAAAGTTCTTTTGTGCAGCTTTCTGCTTTTCGCTTTCCGGGCTTTCGGACTTTCCCGAAAAGAAAGATTTAAAGAAGTTCGGCATGATTTATAATGTTATAAAGTTATAGGGTTATAATGTTATAGAGTTATAGTAGCTATAATCCGCAACACTATAATTTGCAAATTTATAACTTTTATAACTCTATCGCTTTATAGTCCTGTAATTTTTACAACTCTATAACATTATAACTCTATAACCTTACTCAACATTCCATCCTCTGTTTTTATTATTTCCTCTTCCAATAAATATTGAATGACTTGTGTCAGTATGTCTTTATCTTCTTCCATTCGTTTGCTGACTTCTGCGGGAGTCAGAGGGCGCTCTTTCAGTAAATCCAGCAGTTTTTCCTTTACTTCTTCGAAGGTATTGTCTGACAAGTCTTTACTGGCTTTCCCGCTGAGGCATACGTCACACTGCCCACAGTTATGTTCATTTTTCTCACCGAAGTAACGGAGAAGCATACGGCTACGGCAGGCAGTTTCGGAGGTGACGTATTCTACCATTGCTTCGATACGGGCTACGTATCGTTTCTTACGTTCTTCGTATACGGATGGCGGGATATGCAGGCGGTCAGGTTCTACCCGTTCGCGCGTGTATATTATATAAGGTGTTTTCTTACGAGGAATATAATCAATAATGCGACGTTTGGACAGCATCATTAGCAGATTGTATATCTGCGAACGTGTCAACCCGGTACGCAGGCTCAATGCTGTTTCGCTGATGTAAGCGTAATCCGTGAAGATCCCGGTATACGAACGAAGGACGGTTTGCATCAGTGCTTCTGCCTCTTTACCCATTTCGCGAAGCTTATACAGTTCATCGCGACGGATGGTAAAGAGGATACGTGAGGCGTTGTCCTGTTCATCGGTATATTCTATGTACCCTGCCTGGGTCAGTATTTTCAAAGCACTGTCTGCCGGAACCGGAAAATGCTTGAACTTGCGGCAGAATTCCTCCAGGTTGAATTCCTTTGTACAGTCGAGTCCGTCTCCCATTGCCATCTGATAATAATATTGCAGATGTTCATATACCTTTATGATATAATCCTTATCAGGGAAGGTGTCCGGGACCCGTTTGTGGAGGGCCGTTTTGTCCAATGAGGTGTGGAGAATAACGGCGTATGCCTTTTCTCCGTCGCGTCCGGCACGTCCTGCTTCTTGAAAATAGGCTTCGGGAGAGTCGGGCAGATCGAGATGGATTACCAGACGTACATCGGGTTTGTCAATGCCCATTCCGAAGGCATTGGTTGCTACCATCACACGGCATTCGCCGCTTTGCCAGCGTTTCTGGCGGATATCTTTGACGGCATTGTCCAGTCCGGCATGATAGAAGTCGGCGGTGATACCTTCGTTGATAAGCAATTCGGTGATTTCTTTGGTACGGCGACGGCTACGAACGTAGACGATAGCGCTTCCCTGCATCCGTTGAAGAATATGTAGTAGTTCGGCCGTTTTGTTATCTACCTTGCGTACGATATAGGCAAGATTCTTTCGCTCGAAGCTCATCCGGAAAACGTTTTCTTCCTTAAACTTCAACCGGCTTTGGATGTCTTTTACTACTTCCGGTGTGGCTGTGGCAGTCAGTGCCAGTACGGCTACTCCGGGCAATAGTTCGCGTATATCGGCTATTTTCAGATAGGCAGGCCGGAAGTCATATCCCCATTGGGAGATGCAATGGCTTTCGTCTACCGTAATCATGCTGATCTTCATGGCACGGAGTTTCTGTTTGAAGATGTCCGTGTCCAGTCGTTCCGGTGAGATATAGAGGAATTTATAATCGCCGAAGATACAGTTTTCCAGCGCAATAAGAATTTCCTGCCGCGTCATGCCCGAGTAGATGGCTACAGCTTTGATCCCCCTTTGACGGAGATTCTGCACCTGGTCCTTCATCAGGGCGATGAGTGGAGTGATAACGATGCACAAACCCTCTTTGGCGAGTGCCGGGACCTGGAATGTAATGGATTTCCCACCGCCGGTAGGCATTAATCCCAGTGTATCACGTCCTTCGCCAATACTATTGATAATCTCCTCCTGTACACCACGGAAGGAGTCATAACCCCAGTATTGTTTGAGTATATCGCGGTAAAACACCATTTTGATTTACGATTAGACGATTTACGATTAGACGATTTACGATTAGACGATTTACGATTGAGTAATCTTAGAGAATTAAGAGTAATTTCAATCGTAAATTGTCAATCGTCTAATCGTAAATCATTCAATGGGTTTAATATCCTCAATCTGCAACTGTACTTCGCCACGCTTGTGCGTGTTTTCTTCGATTGTGTAGCAGATGTCGAATGAACGCTTTGTCTTGATATAGCGTACGTGTGAACTTTGACCAAAGGCGATGCCGTTCATTACGTTGTTCGATTTGTTATCTACCAACTCGAGTTTGATATGCTCCTGGTCGCGTCCCACCACTTTACTTGTACCATAGTCATAGACATGGTGCGTGCAGAATATGGGTTTTTGGTTGTCCGGCCCGAAGGGATTGAATTTCTTCAGATCACTAAAGAATTTCGGAGTGATGTCTCTGAAGTCTATTTCAGCATCGATATCTATTACGGCACTGGTTTGTTCCGGCAGGATGTGTTGTGATACGAATGTTTCAAAACGCTCGGTAAATGCCGGTACATTTTCCACTTTCATTGACAATCCCGCAGCATACGTGTGTCCGCCGAAGTTCTCAAGCAAGTCACGGCAATGTTCTATGGCTTTATATACGTCAAAACCCGAAACCGAGCGGGCCGATCCCGTTGCCATATCATCTGTACGTGTCAATACTACGGCCGGCCGGTAATATATTTCCGTCAGCCGGGAAGCCACAATTCCGATCACACCTTTGTGCCATTCCTCATTGTAGATGACGATAGAACGGCGGTCTGCCAGTCCTTCAAGATTGGCTACAATCTGGTTGGCCTCTTCGGTCATGCTCTTATCCAGATCTTTGCGGGTCTCGTTGTACTGATTTATCTGATTGGCCTTTTCAAGAGCTACGGAGAAATCTTTCTCTGTCAACAGATCCACAGCTTCTTTTCCATTCTGAATACGTCCGGAGGCATTGATACGGGGGCCTATTTTGAACACGATATCGCTCACGGTGATATCCTTCTCTGCCAATCCGCACACATCGATGATGGCTTTCATTCCTATGCTGGGATTACTGTTCAGTTGTTTCAGCCCATGATGTGCTAAGATGCGGTTCTCCCCCATAATGGGCACAATGTCCGAAGCTATGCTGACGGCCACAAGGTCGAGCAGAGGAATGAGGTGGTGAAATTCAATGCCGTTGTTGATAGCAAATGCCTGCATAAACTTGAAGCCGACACCGCAGCCTGAGAGGTGTTCATAAGGGTAGGTGTTATCCGGACGCTTGGCATTGAGAATAGCTACGGCGGGTGGCAGTATATCGTCCGGTACATGGTGGTCGCAGATGATAAAGTCAATTCCCCGTTCGCGGGCATAGGCTATTTCATCTACGGCTTTTATGCCGCAGTCGAGCACAATAATCAGGCCTACACCGGTTTCGGCAGCATAGTCTACTCCTTTTCGTGAAATACCGTAACCTTCGTTGTAACGGTCAGGAATGTAATAGTCCAGGTTTGAATAAAACTGCTGGATGAACTTATAGACCAGTGCCACGGCTGTGGTACCGTCTACATCATAATCTCCATAAATCAGAATGCGCTCTTTCTTTCCCATCGCCTTGTTCAGACGTTCCACTGCTATGTCCATGTCCTTCATCAGGAATGGATCATGCAGGTCGGGCAGTTGCGGACGGAAGAATTTCCGGGCATCATGTACCCGTGTGATTCCCCGCTGTACCAGGAGCCGTCCCAGGATAGGGCTAATGCCTAATTCCTGAACCAATGTCTGGCTTATCTCTGCCTGTTCTGATGTGATGGGTTGATAATTCCATTTGTGATTCATTTTATATATTGTTTTTTCTTTTTCGTATCTCGGGATGGGAGAGAATGACATTTTCCCCCAAGAAGCTGTAAAAGTACGAAAAAAAGATGAAGCATGGCTGTAATCAGATGAAAATATTTCAGAGGGATTACTTCGGTATGAAAAGGATATTTACAAAGAGAACGGGGCATTTCTTGCTTGGGAGGGTGGATAATGTGGCAATTGGGATATGTTATACCGATAAGTATTCAAACCTGTTCAGACATGAATCAGTTCACCACAGAGGACACGGAGGGCACAGAGATCTTGTTTTCTCTGATGAAACGCGGATGATCGCAGAACGCAGATTAAAAAACAGTAGTTCTTTATTTTATCGTTATTTCCCTTTGCGAGAATTTGCGTTCATCTGCGTTTCAATAAAGATTTAAACTCTGTGCCCTCTGCGACCTCTGTGGTGAAATACCGATAAAGAATAAACACCCTGCAATAGAAATATGCTGTTTGAATAATTATTACATCAGAGTAAATGCTTCCCGTTGTCAACTCTGCTTCTCTAACCCCCGGCAGACTTTCGGCTGTCCCGGCTCCGGGGAGCAACGTCCTTGGCTCCGGGGAGCGCACCCTTCGGCTCCGGGGAGCAGTCTCCTCCCCGGAGCCGGGAAATATGTTTTGTAATACGTTGATAAATAGCGGTTTAAAAAGATCGGTTTTTACCTGTTTTCTCACTTCTTTACTCTGTCCGCCTCCTGCTTTTCAGAACTTGTATGTATTAAAATATTAACAAATGCGGTCCTCTAATCCTTGCTCTCCTGTCTCTTTTTCCTCACATCTCTGCCCTCATATTTGCAAATCGCATCGATCCACTCTTCGGTGAGCGCTTTCGATTCGTGCTTATCCAGATCGAATGCTACCATCACGGATGTGCAGATGCACTTTACCTCTCCGGTTTCTACATCGATCACCCGCTGAATGAGGTGAAAACTCTTTGTTCCGATCTCCGAAACAGCCGTTTGTACGGCAATGTGGTCTGATGCAAAGATCTGAGCCAGGAAGTCAGCCTCTATATGGACAACGACAATTCCATCCTTTTCCCAGTCCACTCCGGGGCAGACAGAGGCAAAATATTCTGTTTTGCCAAGATCATAGAATGAGAAGTAAACCGTGTTGTTGACATGACCGAATTTATCTACGTCATTGAATCGTAGTTGTATAGGCAGGGTGTGGCGAAACTTAATTTCTTCCATTTGTTTTCTCTTAAACTTTGTTATTACCATGCAAAAGTAGTATTTTTGCGCGTTACTCTTATCAGATATAAATCAAGAAATGATAGAAGATATTAAAAAAGCCTGTCAGGTGATGCAGGAGGGGGGGGTTATCCTTTATCCTACCGATACGATTTGGGGACTGGGCTGCGATGCGACCAATCCTGATGCAGTGCGCCGTGTGTACGAAATCAAGAAACGTGCAGACAGTAAGGCGATGTTGGTTCTGGTTGACTCATCCGTAAAGGTGGATTTTTATGTGCAGGATGTGCCCGAAGTGGCATGGGACTTAATAGAACTGGCCGACAAACCACTTACTATAATTTATTCGGGGGCCCGCAATCTGGCTCCGAACCTGCTTGCCGAAGATGGCAGCGTAGGTATCCGTGTGACCAGTGAGGACTTTTCCCGTCGTCTTTGCCAGCAATTCCGCAAGGCAATTGTGTCGACATCAGCCAACATCAGCGGACAGCCTTCGCCGGCCAATTTCAGTGAAATAAGTGATGACGTTAAATCACAGGTAGATTATATTGTAGGCTTTCGCCAGGATGACATCAGTCGTCCCAAACCATCGAGCATTATTAAACTTGATAAAGGCGGAGTGATAAAGATTATCCGTGAATAGATGAAGCAGTTGGTGGATTATATGGTGGCAGCGTTGGTGCTGTTGCTATGTTGCCCATTACTGCTCTATATTGCTATCCGCATTCGCATACAGGGAGCGGGTAGCGTTTTTTACCAGCAAGAGCGGTTGGGAAAGGGAGGTGTCCCCTTTCGGATGGTGAAATTTCGTACCATGGTGACAGGTGCGGAAGATGGGACGCCGTTGCTTGCTGTTTCTGATGATCAGCGGGTGACAGCTTTTGGCCGGACACTGCGTAAACATCATTTGGATGAACTGCCGCAGTTCTGGAATGTTTTGAAGGGAGATATGTCCATTGTCGGACCACGCCCCGAACGCGCCTGGTTTGTACAACAAATATTGGAGAAGACCCCGGACTATAAACGGATATTTAACCTGAAACCAGGGATTACCTCTTTAGGAATGGTGAAATTCGGGTATGCTAACACGATAGAGAAAATGATTGAACGTTCCCGTTACGACCTTTATTATTTAGAACACTATAGCTTTTGGCTCGACGTGAAAATTCTACTGGCAACCGTCAGAGAAGTGTGGATCGGCAAAGGCATTTAGACAGAAATATGGAAAAAGAAAAGATTAGTCTGCTACAGCATTTTATTCATTGGCGTGAAAACAATATTAAGGAAAAGCAATTCATTCTTATCCTTAGTTTTTTAGTGGGCATTTTCACAGCGATTGCTGCTTTGATATTGAAGTTCCTGATCCACTCGATACAGAATTTCCTTACCGACAACTTTAGTGCAACGGGGGTGAATTACCTCTATCTGGTATATCCGGTAGTAGGTATCTTTCTGGCCGGATGGTTTGTGCGGAACATTGTGAAAGATGATATCAGTCATGGAGTTACCAAGATCCTCTATGCCATCTCCCGGAGGCAGGGACGTATCAAACGGCACAACGTTTGGTCGTCCACCATTGCCAGTGCCATCACCATTGGCTTTGGCGGATCGGTTGGAGCGGAAGCACCTATTGTGCTGACAGGATCGGCCATTGGTTCCAATCTGGGAAGCGTGTTTAAGATGGAACACCGCACGCTGATGCTGCTTGTGGGATGTGGTGCTGCCGGTGCCATTGCCGGTATCTTCAAAGCGCCTATTGCCGGGTTGGTATTCACGCTGGAGGTACTCATGATCGATCTGACGATGTCCTCACTGCTACCCCTGCTCATCTCCGCAGTGACGGCTGCTACGGTCTCTTATATCACCACCGGCACGGAAGCGATGTTCAAATTCCACCTCGATCAGGCGTTTGAACTGGAACGTATCCCTTTTGTTATTCTGCTGGGCATCTTCTGTGGGTTAATCTCGTTGTATTTCACCCGTGCCATGAATTCGGTGGAAGGCGTCTTTGGCAAACTCAACAATCCTTATAAGAAACTGGCCCTGGGAGGGGTGATGCTGAGCGTACTCATCTTTCTTTTCCCACCGCTTTATGGCGAAGGCTACGATACGATCAACCTCTTGCTGAACGGTACGAGCAATGCCGACTGGGATACGGTGATGAACAACTCCCTGTTTTATGGATACGGCAATCTGCTGCAAGTCTATCTGATACTGATTATCCTGTTGAAAGTCTTTGCCTCCAGTGCAACGAACGGAGGTGGGGGCTGCGGTGGTATCTTCGCACCTTCGCTCTACTTAGGTTGTATTGCAGGATTTGTCTTTTCGCACTTCAGCAATGACTTTGCATTCTCAGCCTATCTGCCCGAGAAGAACTTTGCATTGATGGGGATGGCTGGCGTGATGAGCGGAGTGATGCATGCCCCGTTGACGGGGGTATTCCTCATCGCCGAGCTGACGGGTGGATATGACCTCTTTCTGCCATTGATGATTGTCTCCGTCAGTTCCTATCTGACTATCATTGTTTTCGAACCGCACAGTATCTATTCCATGCGTTTGGCAAAGAGGGGGCAGCTATTGACCCATCATAAGGACAGAGCTGTACTGACGCTGATGAAGATGGAGAATGTGGTGGAGAATGATTTCGTAACCGTCCATCCGGAGATGGATTTGGGTGAACTGGTTAAAGCCATTGCTGCTTCGCATCGTAATATCTTTCCTGTGACAGATAAGAACGGTGTATTGCTCGGCATTGTCTTGCTGGACGATATCCGTAACATCATGTTCCGGCAAGAACTTTATCATCGTTTCACGGTGAATAAACTGATGACATCGGCCCCTGCCAAACTGTTTGACACGGATGGTATGGAGCAGGTGATGCAGACCTTTGATGATACAAAGGCCTGGAATCTGCCTGTGGTGAACGAAGAAGGCAAGTATCTGGGCTTCGTTTCGAAATCGAAGATATTTAATTCGTACCGGCAGGTACTGGTACATTTCTCGGAAGACTAGAATAATTATTCAATGTGCCAATTGGCTGCGTTATAATAGAGTTGTAATATAACTGGCCTATTGCCACATTGTCGTATTGTCACATTATTGTTTTCACTTAATTGACTTATTGCTACATTAGCCTATTGTCACATTATTATTTATGAAGAAAGAAGATTTAAGAATCGTTTATATGGGAACTCCCGATTTTGCAGTGGAGAGTTTGCGTTGCCTCGTCGAAGGTGGTTACAATGTGGTGGGTGTGATTACCATGCCCGATAAACCGGCAGGCCGTGGTCATAAAATCCAGTTCTCCCCTGTCAAACAGTTTGCATTAGACCATAATCTGCCTTTGTTGCAGCCTGAGAAACTGAAGGATGAAAGCTTTGTGCAAGCTTTGCGTGAATGGAAAGCCGACCTGCAAATCGTAGTTGCTTTCCGCATGCTGCCGGAAGTTGTCTGGAATATGCCCCGTTTGGGAACATTTAACCTGCATGCTTCTCTGCTTCCCCAATATCGTGGTGCTGCCCCTATCAATTGGGCGGTTATCAACGGCGATACGGAAACAGGTATTACCACTTTCTTCTTGAAGCACGAAATCGACACGGGAGAAGTCATCCAGCAAGTTCGCGTTCCGATTGCAGATACGGATAATGTAGAAGTCGTGCATGATAAACTAATGATGTTAGGTGGCAGGCTTATAGTAGAGACAGTAGATGCCATTTTAGCGGGTACTGTGAAACCTATTCCACAGGAAGAAATGGCTGTAGTAGGAGAATTACGTCCAGCTCCTAAAATCTTTAAAGAAACCTGTAGGATCGACTGGAATCAGCCTGTAAAACGTATCTATGATTTCATTCGTGGCCTTTCCCCCTATCCGGCAGCATGGACCGAACTCATAAATCCTTCAGGAGACTCCGTTGTAGTGAAGATCTTCGAGAGCGAAAAGCGAATCGAAACTCATCAATTGCTTCCGGGTACGATTGTGACAGACGGAAAGAAATCTCTCAAAGTAGCTGTTACGGATGGTTTTATAGGAATTCTTGCTTTGCAGCTCCCCGGCAAGAAACGGCTTAGGACAGAAGAACTGTTGCGTGGTTACAAAATTACCGGGGATATGAGGATGAAGTGATTCGTAATGGAACAATAATGAAGGGATTTACGATTAGACGATTTACGATGTACGATTGGGATTAGTCTGCTTAACATCACTGAAACAGGCTATTAAAAGGTAACTTCAATCGTACATCGTAAATCGTCTAATCGTAAATCATCTAATCGTCTAATCGTAAATCCCTTCATTAATTAGTCTTCCGCAGTAGAAACTGCACGTCAATGAGTTAATAATATGGCTCCCATTAAAAATATTTCTCTTTTCTTTTGGCTCTTTCACTAAGATTCCTTTTCTTTGCCCATTATTAACTCTTTAAATGTGAATGCCTATAGAAACACGTTACGCTAATTATATCTAATCGCATACGTAATGAACACATGGAACAACAAGGCTGACGAAACGTTAGTCTCTCTCTATGCCGAAGGAGAGAATCAGGCATTTAATGTACTTCTAAATAGGTATAAGGATAAGTTGTACTCTTATATTTATTATATTGTACGCAACTCCGAGATGACAGAAGACATCTTTCAAGAAACTTTTATGAAGGCAATTATAACTATCCGTCAGGGACGTTACAATGAAAATGGTAAGTTCTCTGCCTGGTTGCGGCGTATTGCCCATAACTTGATTATAGACTCTTTCCGTCAGGAGAAATCAGAGAATTTAGTGTCCTGTGATGAGCCGGAAGTGAATATTCTGAATAATATCGGTCTGGCAGAAGGGACGATAGAGAATGCGATCGTAAATCGGCAGATATTGTCTGACGTACGTCGTTTGATGGAATTCTTGCCGGATGAACAACGCGAAGTGGTATATATGCGTTTCTATCAGGACCTCAGTTTCAAGGAGATAGCAGAACAGACAGGGGTAAGTATCAATACTTCACTGGGGCGTATGCGTTATGCTATCCTTAATCTTCGCCGTATGGCCGAAAAGAACGGAGTCGTTCTTACCGTTGATTAAATTTAACTAACTTGTTATATACTAAAAGGTTTGTTTCCTACGTTCTAAAGGAAACAAACCTTTTAGTGTATAAGGCCTATGAATAAAAAAACTACTCCCTCTCATCAGCAGTGTCCCAAAGAAAAGAACTCGGTGGAAAGTAAGAGGCCCCGGGTCAGTGAACAAACGCTGGCTTTTCTACGTTCTTTTGCCGGTAACTATTATGTGGAACAGCAATTGCCACAAGGGTTACAAGGGATTATATTGGGATAAATTTGTTACTTCCGTTTATTCCCTCTACTTTTGTATCATTGTATTAAATTTGTAATAAAGACAAGCTCATGAAACCAATGATATCTCCTTCTATTCTCTCTGCGGATTTTGCTTATTTGGCGAAAGATGTTGAGATGTTAAACCGTAGCGAAGCCGACTGGGTTCATATTGATATTATGGATGGCGTATTTGTGCCTAATATCTCTTTTGGATTTCCGGTATTGAAGTATGTGGCTAAGCTAAGTGAGAAACCACTTGATGTACATCTGATGATTGTACAACCGGAGAAGTTTATTCAGGAGGTGAAAGCGTTAGGAGCTCATGTGATGAATGTGCATTATGAAGCATGTCCGCACCTCCACAGGGTGGTGCAGCAAATCCGGGAAGCAGGTATGCAGCCGGCAGTGACCATAAATCCGGCCACGCCCGTCGCAATGCTCCAGGATATTATTTGTGATGTATATATGGTGCTCATCATGAGTGTTAATCCAGGTTTCGGGGGGCAGAAATTTATTGAACATTCCGTAGAGAAGGTTCGTGAGCTACGTGCATTGATAGAACGTACGGGCTCAAAAGCTTTGATTGAAGTAGATGGTGGGGTAAACCTTGAAACCGGTGCACGTCTGGTGGCTGCCGGTGCCGATGTATTGGTGGCAGGAAACGCAGTATTTGCTGCCGAAAACCCTGAAGAGATGATCCACCGGCTGAAAGAGCTATAATTAATGCTCTTTGCCTGGCTGCATCGCTATCCTTTTTTACGCCTGTTATGCCCTTTAGTTGTGGGTATTTATTGTGGCGACGAACTTTTTTTCCAGAGGCAGTCCGGAAGGATTGCCTCTGGCGTTTCTTTACTTTTCCTTCTGTCTTTCGGAGGGCTGATTTTCTTCTTTAACCGGAAGCATTACTCCGGACGTTGGCTCTTTGGGAGCTGCCTCCTTCTCTTCTGCTTTACTTTGGGTGCCGGATTGATGAACCGGGAATTACGCCAAGCTGAATCTGTGTTTCCACAAAGAGAGACGGCTTATAGGCTGATTGTTACGGAGCAACCGCAGGTGAAAGAGAAAAGTGTACTTTGCCGCGTACTGTTGATAGAACAGATTGATTCTGTTTCCGGGCGACTTGCTTTGGATCATAAAGCTCTCCTTTATTTCACTAAAGATTCCTTGAGCGAGCACTTGCGTAGTGGGGATGAACTATTGGTTTATACCAAACTTTCTCCTCCGGTGAATAATGGCAATCCGGATGAGTTTGATTATGCCCGTTTCTTGTTCCGCAGACAGGTGGCTGCTATTGGATTTGCTTACGCAGATAACTGGAAAGTGATTTCACGGGGTACCATGCGCTCATTTCGTCAGCAAGCAATGGATTGCCGGGAGTCTGTTTTGTCTGTTTATCGTCGCCTTGGGTTTCGGGGAGATGATTTAGCTGTGCTTTCGGCTCTTACCATCGGTTATAAGGAGGAGTTAAGTGAAGATATCCGCGAAACTTATTCCATATCCGGTGCAAGTCATGTGCTTGCTTTGTCCGGTTTGCATATCGGTTTTCTATATTTGCTGCTTTGTTTCTGTCTGCGATGGTTACCTGAGCGATGGCGGATAGTGGCTTTACTACGTACCTTAGTGATCCTTTTGTCTCTTTGGACCTTTGCCTTTTTTACAGGGCTGTCTGCTTCAGTAGTCCGGTCAGTAGTTATGTTTTCTCTGTTTGCTTTGGCGAGGTTGTCCGGGCGAACTAATTTTTCGCTGAATACTCTTCTGATAGCAGCTTTCTTTATGTTGCTTTGTCGGCCATCCTGGTTGTTTGATGTTGGTTTCCAACTCTCATTTTGTGCAGTGGCCGCTATTTTGCTGATACAACCTTGCATATACAGATTGATTCCTGTGGCGGGTTCCCGCATCGGGCGGTACATTTGGGGATTGATGAGCGTTTCTATTGCTGCGCAGATTGGCACAGCTCCACTGGTGCTCCTCTACTTTTCCCGTTTCTCTACCCATTTTCTGCTGACCAACTTATTGGTGATACCGTTGGTGTCACTTATAATGTATGTAGCCGTCATTATGTTGCTGCTGAATCCTCTGCCTTTCCTGCAAGAACTTGCGGCGGCAGCATTGAGAAGACTGGTTGGGGCATTGAACAATTGTGTCCGTTGGATAGAGCAGCTCCCATGGGCGTCTGTTGATGGGGTATGGGTGTATATTCCGGAGGTTTTCGGATTCTATCTGGCTTTGATTTTGGGAGGATGGTATCTGTTCTCACGTACGGGAAAGCGTCTTGCTGTCTGTCTTTCCTGTATATTTCTTGTTTGTATTTATCATGTGTCGATGAGAGTAATCGACCGTCCCCGGCAAAGCATTGTATTTTATAATGTCCGCAATTGTCCGGTGGTTCATTGTGTTGCGTCCAACGGATCTTCCTGGCTGGCTTATGCCGATAGTTTGCCGGATGAATCCCGGTTGCGCAGGGCTGTTTCAAAGCGATGGAATCGCCAGGGGTTGAAGCCCCCTCAACCTGTTACTGCCGATTATACCTGCCCTGCATTGGTTTATGATCATCACCTTCTTTCCTTTTCCGGTTGCAGGGTTTGTGTGTTGAATGATAATTACTGGCGAAACAAAACGACCCTACAGCCGTTATCTATTGATTATCTTTACGTATGCAAAGGCTATGACGGACATTTGCGTGAATTGGCCGACTTGTTTGTCATTCATAATGTGATTCTTGATGCCTCTCTTTCCGACCGTCGTTTGCAGGCATATAAAATGGAGTGTCAGCAGCAAGGTGTTCATTTTATATCACTCTCAGATGAAGGTTCTACTGAGTTTTTGCTTTAAGTACGAAGAATTATCGTAATTTTGCCGGACGGTAATATGGCAATTGTACTGATATGCCATGTGCCTAATTTACGAAAGATAAGCAAATAGAATATTAATCCATAAACAAACGTGTCTGGCCATCGGCACATTGCCCATTGGCGTATTGACACATAATTATTATGCTGACTAAAGTAATAGAACAAGCTAAGATAGATCATTTCACAAAATGGTTTGAACGTGCTGATAAAATAGTGATTGTATCCCATGTATCTCCTGATGGCGATGCAATAGGATCTTCTTTGGGGCTTGCCCATTTTCTGGATTCACAGGATAAGACTGTAAACGTGATTGTACCCAATGTCTTTCCCGATTTTCTGAGATGGATGCCGGGTAGCAAGGATATCTTGTTGTACGACCGTTACAAGGAATTTGCTGATAAGCTGATAGCTGAGGCAGATGTGATTTGCTGTCTGGACTTTAATGCTTTGAAACGGATCGAGAAAATGGGAGATGCCGTAGCCGCTTCGCCTGCCCGCAAAATAATGATCGATCATCATCTATATCCCGAAGAATTCTGTCAGATTATTATCTCACATCCGGAAATATCTTCTACCTCCGAATTGGTATTCCGGTTAATCTGCCGTATGGGATACTTCAGTGATATATCTTTGGAAGGAGCCGAATGTATTTATACAGGTATGATGACAGATACCGGAGGGTTTACTTATAATTCCAATAATCGTGAAATATACTTTATTATCAGTGAACTTCTGTCGAAAGGGATTGATAAGGATGATATCTATAGAAAAGTATACAACACTTATTCGGAGAGTCGTCTGAGACTGATGGGATATGTTTTGTCAAATATGAGGGTTTATCGTGAGTATAACTCTGCGTTGATTTCTTTGACAAGAGATGAACAAAGCCAGTTTGATTATATCAAAGGTGATAGCGAAGGCTTTGTCAATATACCTCTTTCCATTAAGAATGTCTGCTTTTCTTGTTTTTTGCGTGAAGATACGGAAACTAAGATGATTAAGATATCCTTACGTTCTGTAGGTACATTTCCCTGTAACAAAGTGGCTGCCGAATTCTTTAATGGCGGTGGTCATCTGAATGCTTCGGGTGGTGAGTTTTATGGTACGATGGACGAGGCAAAGGAAGTATTTGAACGAGCTTTGGAAAAATACTCAGAGCAGTTGACAATTGATAATTGACAATTGACAGTTGACAATTGATAGCTACTATGTAGTGTGATAGCGCAGCTAATTGTCAATTGTCAACTGTCAATTAAATAACTAAATAAGTTAAAAGACTTGAACTTTCAACTTTTAACTCTCAATTTTCAACTAAATTACGGTACATTTGTACGGACATATAGTTAAGATACAGACGAATGAAGAAACTTATATTATTATTTATTTCCCTGTTGGCTCTTGGAGCCTTTTTTCAGGCATGTGATGACACGAAAACCTATGCTGAGATGCTCGAAGAAGAGCGGGATGGTGTCAATGATTTCATTAAAAAGAATAATATTGAAGTAATCACTGTAGAGGAATTCGAAAAGGATACGATTACAGAATGTGAAGACGGATATCCGGTTCAGTATCCGGGCAGGAATCAGTATGTTGCTTTCTCTAATGGTATTTATATGCAGATTGTGCAACGTTACGGAACTCCGCGTGCCGCGTCCGAGCCTTATCCCAATCTTGAAGCGGCTCTTCCGTTTGAAACCGGTAACCTGATCCTTACCCGCTTTAAAGAAGTCGATATCTTGACAGGAGAACCAACTTCTGTTTCTAATGTGGATAATCAATATTATCCGCCTATGAATAATTATCCTACAGGTTTTCGTTATACGATAGACGGAACAAGTATATACGGGCAGTTTATTCAAGAACCGGGACTTGATTCCGAATATTATTGGGATGTAACAATTGGTGGTCAGTATGGAACCTCAGTTCCTGCCGGCTGGCTGATGGCTTTGCAGTATATCAAAGATGGGGCACATGTCAGACTGATTGTGCCATCGAAGAGCGGACACTCTTATGCACAACAGAAGGTATATCCTTATTTCTATGATATATATAGATTCTCTATCTATTGATACTACACTGATAGAACTAACTTTAATTACCGATATTTAAATCCTTATGACTCTAATCAAATCTATCTCTGGAATCCGCGGAACGATTGGCGGAGGTGCAGGCGAGGGATTGAACCCGCTTGACATTGTGAAATTCACATCGGCGTATGCTACGCTGATTCGTAGAACATGCAAATCTACAAGCAATAAAATCGTAGTAGGCCGTGATGCACGTATCTCCGGCGAAATGGTGAAAAACGTGGTAGTCGGCACTCTTATGGGCATGGGCTGGGATGTAGTAGATATTGATCTTGCTTCTACTCCGACAACTGAGCTGGCCGTGACGATGGAAGGCGCTTGTGGAGGTATCATTCTGACAGCTTCGCACAATCCTAAGCAATGGAATGCGCTGAAACTGCTTAACGAACATGGTGAATTTCTGAATGCAGCTGAAGGCAACGAAGTGCTTCGTATTGCCGAAGCTGAAGAGTTTGACTTTGCAGATGTAGATCATCTCGGCTCTTATCGTAAAGATCTTACTTACAATCAAAAACATATTGACAGTGTTCTAGCACTTGATCTGGTGGACGTGGAAGCTATCAGGAAAGCTGATTTCCGCGTGGCTATCGACTGTGTGAATTCTGTCGGAGGTATTATTCTTCCCGAATTGCTCGAACGCCTCGGTGTAAAGCATGTGGAGAAACTTTATTGCGAACCTACCGGTAATTTTGCCCATAACCCCGAACCGCTTGAGAAGAATCTGGGTGATATTATGAACCTTATGAAAGGTGGTAAGGCAGACGTGGCTTTTGTGGTAGACCCTGATGTTGACCGCCTGGCTATGATTTGTGAGAACGGTGTGATGTATGGTGAAGAATATACGTTGGTGACTGTGGCCGATTATGTGTTGAAACATACTCCGGGTAATACTGTTTCTAATTTGAGCTCTACCCGTGCATTGCGCGACGTGACTCGCAAATATGGAATGGAATACAGTGCTTCGGCTGTGGGCGAAGTTAATGTGGTGACTAAGATGAAGGCTACCAATGCCGTGATTGGTGGTGAAGGTAATGGTGGAGTGATTTATCCTGCCAGCCACTATGGGCGCGATGCTTTGGTAGGTATTGCTCTTTTCCTGAGTCATCTGGCTCATGAAGGAAAGACGGTGAGTGAGTTGCGTGCTACTTATCCTCCTTATTTTATCGCAAAGAACCGTGTGGATCTTACCCCGGAAATTGATGTAGATGCCATCCTTTCCAAAGTGAAAGAGATCTATAAGAATGAAGAAATCAATGATATCGACGGTGTAAAGATTGATTTTGCCGATAAGTGGGTACATTTGCGTAAGAGCAATACAGAGCCGATAATCCGTGTGTATAGCGAGGCTTCAACTATGGAAGCCGCCGAAGAAATCGGACAAAAGATTATGGATGTAATCAATGAATTGGCTAAATGATAATTCTTTTCTAAGATTATAACTTGAAGTGTAAATAAGTAGAGGCTGTTGCAAAGTAATATTTGTAGCAGCCTCTCTTTCTTCTTTTCATTTTTCATTGGATTTTAAAAGCAAAAGAAGGAGGTGACTTTTATTGAGACAAGTATTACAATTCTCTTACTCATATGTTGTAAAAACAGATAAATGTTATAGGACGATTGCGGAAAAACGTTGGTTGTATGGAGTGATTGCAAGGTATGAAATATGGAATAATTGATGTGGAGTCATTGGTTGGTGAGGATGATTACATTATTACAAATATTTCTCTGGGACTATCCTATGCATTTAAATATCGAATTGTTACAACTTTGTGTCTCTTTTATTTGTTATAATTGTAAGTCCTAACATTCGCTTTCCACTGATAGTCGTTATTGTCGTTTAGCATAACTTCCGGTGTGGGAAGCATAAATAAAAACAAGTATGAAAACCATTTCTTCCCTCATCGTAGCTCTTGTGCTTTCAATCGCTGCCGCTGCGCAGAGCAACTCTTTCTATGACTTCGCCGTAACCACTATTGATGGTAAACCCTACAATCTCTCTCAGCTGAAAGGGAAAAAAGTTCTGGTTGTAAATGTTGCTTCAAAGTGTGGACTCACCCCGCAATATGCAGAGCTACAGGAGTTATACGATCAATATAAAGACGATGGCTTTGTTATTATCGGCTTTCCTGCCAATAACTTTATGGGGCAGGAACCAGGAACTAATGAAGAGATTGCTACATTCTGTACGCTGAACTATGATGTCACCTTTCCGATGATGGCGAAGATCTCAGTGAAAGGTAAAAACATAGCTCCCCTCTATCAGTGGTTGACAGAAAAGAAACTGAACGGAGTGCAAGATGCCCCCGTGCAATGGAATTTTCAGAAGTTTATGATTGATGAGAACGGAAATTGGGTAGGAATGGTACCTCCCAAAGAAAGTCCGTTCTCTGAGACTATCGTTCAGTGGATAGAAAAGAAATAACGATCATAACTTGTCGAAAGAGACGCGCTTGAATTCTCCTTCAAAGTTAGGAGTAAATATCCCTTTTCCTATATGCTCTTTTATCTCTTCTAAGGTCCAGAAGCGTCCGCCATCCAGCTCATCGCTGGGGTGGATGTCTCCGTCATATACCGTTTTGTATACAAAAACCAGTTCGCGTTCGCGGGCGGATTCAAAAACATAACTGGTCAGGTGTTCCGGTCTAAAATCTGTAATACCTAACTCTTCCCGAACCTCACGTTTCAGCGCGATGTCTACGCTTTCACCCAAATCTACATGGCCACCTACGGCCGTATCCCACTTGCCCGGTTGGATATCCTTCCATTCGGGACGTTTCTGTAAGTACAAATCTCCTTTACTGTTGAATACGTGCAGGTGCACTACCGGATGAAGCAGTTTACTACCATTGTGGCACTCGCCGCGGGTAGCGGCTCCGGTGATATTTCCTTCCTCATCAACGATGGGAAACATCTCCTGATTATTATTGCTTTGCATGATTAAATGAATTAACTTTTTCAGGGTATCAGTAACGATGAATCTCCGTAACTAAGGAAACGGAAGTCATGATCTAAGGCATAGTCATAAATCGTCCGCCAGTTTCCTTTTACAAAAGCCGAAACCAACAACAACAGTGTGCTTTGTGGCTGGTGGAAATTGGTGACCATTGCTTTTACTATCTTATAGTTGTATCCGGGTGCAATAATGATTTGAGTACTGGTGTGCAGAGCTTCCATTCCGTTGCGATCTAAATATCCTAAAATCTTTTGCAGGGCAACTGTTGAAGGAATTACGTCGTACTTTTCATAAGGTTGCCACTGACGTACGTGCAGTTCTTCTTCCGTAGCTCGTGGGTTGGCAGCCAATGTCACTCCGATGTGGTATAGACTCTCTAAAGTTCGCACAGAAGTGGTTCCTACAGCGATGGCACAACCGTTATGATCGATAAGCCTTTTGATGGTTGAGCGTGATACGGATATGTATTCCGTATGCATCTCGTGCCCCTCGATTTCTTCACTTTTCACTGGCTTGAAAGTCCCGGCACCCACATGCAATGTCAGTTCTTCAAGGTCTATACCCTTTTCGCAAAGGGCATCCAGTACCCGCGGTGTGAAGTGGAGCCCGGCTGTTGGTGCGGCCACAGAACCTTTAATCTTTGAATATACCGTTTGGTAGGTCTCTTTGTCACTCTCCTGTGTCTCTCTGTTCAGATACGGGGGGATCGGCAATTCTCCGAATACCTCTAAGATATCAGCAAAAGTAACTTCCGGATTGTCCCATGAGAAGTCTATCCAGTGGCTTGTACCATGACATTCGCCACGTGTAGCGGTAAGCATAAGTGTTTGTCCCTTTACAATCATTTCCCGACGTAATGTACCCTCTTTCCATTTCTTCAGATTGCCAATCATGCAAAGCCATGCGGCATGCCGGGTCTGCTGGAAGTTTAATGCATAGTCATTCGGCTGGATCGGTTCAAGGCAGAATACCTCTATCAGCGCTCCTGTTTCTTTACGAAAATGCAGGCGGGCCTGGATAACTTTCGTATTATTGAATACCATCAGACTGCCTTCTGTCAGATATTCAGGGAGGGATGTAAAGACATCTTCTGTGACTTCGCCACGGCGGTAGACAAGTAGCTTGGATTGATCACGCACCGGGAGAGGGAATTTGGCAATACGTTCATCCGGCAAAGGATAGTTGTATTCGCTAATACGGATATGTTTTGGGTTTTCTTTCATCTTTTCTTTCATTGCGACCACAAAAGTAACTATATTTGCCCTAATTTGTAGATTGTAAATGGTAAATTGTAAATATAAAGATGAAAATAGGTGATAAAGTACGTTTCCTTAGCGAAGTAGGCGGAGGAATTGTGAAAGGTTTCCAGGGAAAAGACATCGTTTTGGTAGAAGATGCAGACGGGTTTGATATCCCGATGCCGATGCGTGAATGTGTGGTGATTGATACGGACGATTATAATATGAAAAGGAAAGCGGCTCCTGCTCCCTCAAAAGCCGAGGGACCTGCTAAGCCGATGAAGCCGGAGATGCCCGCGGTGCAACGTCAACCCGAAACTCGTGGTGGCGATATGCTTAATGTGATGCTGGCTTTTGTGCCCGAAGATGTGAAAGCTATCAGCAGTACTTCCTTTGAGGCTTATCTGGTGAATGATAGCAATTACTATCTCTATTATACATACCTCAGTGCCGAAGGAAAGGCATGGAAAGTTCGTTCACACGGGTTAGTAGATCCTAATACAAAGCTCTTTCTGGAAGATTTTGCTAAAGATGTGTTGAATGAGATGGAACGTGTTGCCGTACAATTCATTGCTTTTAAAGATGGTAAGACTTTTGCAATGAAACCCGCCGTTAGTGTGGAATTACGTATTGATACGGTGAAATTCTATAAACTGCATACTTTCCGCGAGTCAGATTTCTTTGAAGAACCGGCTCTGGTGTATGATATCGTAACGAATGATGTGCCTGTCAAACAGGTCTATGTTTCTGCAGAAGATATTCAAGTGGCTTTATTGCAGAAAAAAGAGGTGGAGAAACCCAGATCACAACCGATAGTCAAACGTAGCAGCTCGAATGGTATTATAGAAATAGATCTCCATATTAATGAATTGTTGGATGATGCACATGGTATGAGTAACAGTGAAATCTTGAATTATCAGCTGGATAAATTCCGTGAGGTAATGGAGAAGTATAAGGGTAAACGCGAACAGAAAATCGTTTTCATTCACGGTAAGGGTGATGGAGTGCTCCGGAAAGCTTTGCTTGACGAATTGAAACGTAAATACAGTACCTGCCGTTATCAGGATGCTTCCTTTCAGGAATATGGTTTCGGGGCGACATTGGTGACTATCCGATGATGAAGGTAACAGCACCTGAAGATAGATAAAAAAAGAGTGCCGACAGATAAAACTGTTGACACTCTTTTTACATTTATATAATAATCATTTTACTTGTTCAGCTCGATACCTTTATTCTTCAAGGTGATGTTCAGTAATGCTGCATATTTGCTATACTGTTCATTTGTGAGCGTTCTTTTCATCAATTTCAAGTTTCCGTAAATTGCATTGTGCAATTTGGCTTCCTTATTCTTTTTGGCTGAAGCGGCCCGGCCCATTTGTTCTGTGAAATATTCACAGATATTAGAGACCTCTTCGCTCTGCATTGAATTCAGATTCAAATATTGACTTAACTTATTTACATTGATGTTACCTTCCCATTTTGCAGTAGTAGGTTGGTTTCCTGCTGCAAAAGTAGTCGCAGCCAGGCAGAGTGCTGCCACTAATGTTAATCCTAATCTTTTCATAATACCTACTTTTTAATTGTTATACCTAAAAACTAATCCTAATAACTAAATCTAATACCTATTGAAAACCGACTTAAGCGCTTAGTCTTTCTTTTTACCTATGCAAATATAAGGATATGTTTTAGAACATAAAAGAGGTTGGGGAGAAAAGTGTACTGTATAGCATCATTTCTTGATGTAGATCAAGAATATGCTAATAAAAAGAGTGGAATAGAGGTAGATTTGTAATCTAATTGTAATATGTTTGCCTACACGGAACAGAATAATGTTACGAGAAAGGGCACGCTGAAGTCTACTATAAAACCATGAAATATGGAAACGATCACAAATTCTTTTCCGCAGCAGCGGGTTATGATCGGGAGGGTAGTATCCATTGTGGTGGCACCACCAGCAGAAATGGGTGCGAGGCGTCCAAAGTATCTGACTAATAATGGGGCACAGAGTAGAGCGATAATTTCGCGTATGATGTTTGATAAGAGTGCGATAGTACCTAACTCCGGGCCTTTGTATTCAGTGATAAAGATACTGGAAAGAGAGTAATAACCAAATCCTGCGCCTACTGCCATGCAATCGGTCGGTGAACGATGGCTCAGGAACAGGCTGACTACAGCACAGCCGGCTAATGTTCCTAATATGGTCATGATGGGAAGAAACACCAGTCTTGGGTTGAGCGAACGGAAGCTTTTCAGTGTATTAGGATCATTGCCAATGCTGACGCCTACACAAAACATAAGTGCGCACAAGGCGTAATAACTTAGTTTGCTATGTATGAAATCAGATGGAATCAGGTGGTATAAGCCACAAAGGGTGCCCACAACGAAGAATGAGACAATGATGAGGCTACCTTTCATTGTTTTATCTCCTTTCTATACCTTATGTATATAAAGTACCACAATGCCCATGCTGCCAATACACTTCCTGCAACAGCACCCAGTGTGATAATGATGGCTTCCAGCCCGATGGTATGCAATCCTTTGATGATGGTTTCATTTCCTCCTACATCAATGCCCAGTAGAAAAAGCAGTAACCATATCAATAGTGTGATAACTTTATGAATCCATGAAAGCTTTTTACTGCGTAGCAGATAGCCGGTGAGCATCCCGGTGAGCATTATTCCTATGATAGTGAACATATCTTTTACATTATTAGGCTGCAAAGATACTATTTTCTCAGGATGCAGCCAGTATCAGGTTTAGTTCCTGACAGATATTTTCTACTATTTCTTGGGTTGCTATTGAAAGACATTCGGTCATGGTACGCAGACAAATTTCGTTGGCCTGAACGGAGTTTTCGTATCCACGGTCGGGGGCTTGTTGCCGGTGATGGACGGTATAGGTTTTGTCCAGTAGGCAATCGTCTCCCCTTGATAAACGTACGGCAATGGATAAGTCGGTATTGGCATCATTGGCACGGTGATTGGGGAAAGTGATGTATTCGCCGCCGAACCACAGGTAACTGCTTTCTTTCAGTTTCACTCCGGAGTAGGTTTCGTTATGAAGTATTTTCACTTTCAGGCTTAACGCAGAGTCGGGTAGGGCAGTTGGAATGCTGTCTCCTAATAGTTCTCTGGGCATTCGGCGTGCATTTTTCCTGACGGGGCGCACAGGAGAAGGTTTCAGAATGAAATCGGGAGTATTACATTCGGTCAGCAAAGCTTCGGTGAGAAATTCACGATAAGTTTGTGTCAGTGAGCCTTCGCCTAACCGGACGTTGAAGCGGTTGGTTTCGTAGATATAGAGGAGTAGAGGAATTGCAAATCCACCTCTCTTTTTCACTGTGGTATAGTAGTCCAGATTGGAGTAGTCAATAAAGTCCAGATATACGGTTCGTTTGGCTTCTCCCTGATAAGCGGGGGAGGTGAGTTCGTAAAACAGATCGGACTTCATTGGGTTTATCTCCTTCTGCATGCTCCGGCTACTACGGCAGGAACAGAGGAGAAGGCTGGTCAGGAGTAATAGATAGATGGTTTTCATGGCTTTTAATAGGGATTATATGGGTCATATTTCTCGTCGGATATGTTGATTTTTACACTTGTTTCTGTACTGATACTTACAATGCCAAGTCCTCCATGAACATTGCTGGCAAAAGTGACAGGTTCCATAGTCACGTCATCTGCAAAGTCCGATTCGCTAAGATTCAGTGCTTTTAAATACTGGAAATCTGTTTCACTGATACTAAGTATCCGGACGTAAGTATCCAGTGTTCTCCGCGTGACATCGTGGGATTCAAAGAGATAGGGCCAGCTATCTGAACCGGATGGATACACCGTCATTGTATACGACTGTCCGGAGAAGCGGCTGTCATCGAATACCCCATATGTGTTCTGGGCTTGTTCAAACATACCGTTTTCATCATCTTCAGAGGTGGTGGGATGTCCGTCTGTCAAGACTACATCTTCACGAGGGAGCATTCGGAAATTTTGTTGTGTAAGTACTGTATCTTTTAGTGCCAGGCTGCCACTTATTGTACCCCGTCTGTACATGGTTGCATACAGTGTGTAGCGACGTTCCAGAACGAGACGATAGTAGTTCTTTTCGTCCGGACGGTCTGAGAAGGTGATACGGTAGCGAAGCAACCGGTTGTAATAGTTGCCATATTCGCAGACAAGAGCAGTAGCGGTATCTACTTTTTCTATAGGTATTGGTGGTTGTGGCACTACTACTTCTGCCCAGGCATGAAATTCTCCGTCTCCGGTGCGGGCATCAATACGTACTTTGTCTCCCGGATGAAATTTAGTGGTGATGAGGAAACGTTTCTGTAAGGATACAAAATCTCCGGTGGGGATAGGTATTGCTTTGGGTGTTTCCACCAATACATCGTTTACCCGCACTTCTACACTGGCATTGGTGACGTCGCTTATTACATATTGCCCTGTTTTATTTAGGTAGAGTATATTGTTTGTGCTGTCGGCATTGATCAATGCGTTCATTATCAGTTTGGGCGGACGGGCGGCTTTGTTGAAGTCTATTTCGTTTTCGCAACTGCAGATGAATATCATTAGCATGAGGAGTGGAAGTATGTATCTTGTTGTCATAATGCTCAAAATTTATAGGTGTAAGTTACTGAAGGCACACAGGGTAATAACGTTAATTTGGTGATCTTTCGTTTGGCTGGTATGTATTGAAGATATACCTTTCCATCTTCCTGGTTTTTGATATAAGAGGCATATCCTCCGGAGTTGTTACTGTATATCATTGTTGGATTCATGGCATTGTAAGCATTATAAAGGCTTATATTCCAGGTGCGTACTCCATGTTTGGTCTTTTTGTTGAAGTTTACTCCTATGTTCAACCGGTGGCTGGCAGGCAATCTGTAGTTATTCCGTTTCTCTATGTAATCTTTTTGCTGTATGGCATCCTCTCCCGGACGGATGATGGCGGTAACTTCTTCGGCAATCGTAGCTGTGCCGCCTGTAGAGAATATCCATGAAGCGCCTATATCAATCCGGTTGCTGAACTTATGATTTACCACCAGGCTCAGGTTGTGGCGGCGGTCGTATTTATAGGGAAACCGTTCTCCGTTGTTGATGCCTCCTATGGCAAACTTCCGGTCACTTTTGGCCAGTGTGTAGGCTATCCAGCCGGTTGTTTTTCCGGTAGTTTTCTGTGCCATGAACTCTATTCCCATGGAACGTCCTTTACCCATCTCTACTTTGTTTTCCCATCCGGAAGAAGAGCCAAGGAAACTGACTCCTTCTTTGTATTCCAGTACGTTACGCATCTGTTTATAATATCCTTCTACAGAAAATTCCCAACCGGTAAGTCCCGTGTAGTAGCTTCCCAATGAATATTGGTGGGCCTGCATCGGCTTTATTTTGCTGGTTACAGGCACCCAAAGATCTGTGGGCATAGAGATGGGAGTGGAGGAGAGCAGATGTATGTATTGGCTCATTTTAGTATAAGAAGCTTTTAGGACGGTATGTCTGGTCAGCTGATACCGGGCTGAAACGCGTGGCTGAGCCGAGAAATAGTTTCTTCTCTGTACCCGGAACATCGATAAGTGCAGCCCTACATTCATACGTAGCCGTGAACCTATGTCGAAATTATCTTCTATATAGGCGGATACTTCGTGTGCCTGGATTGTACTGTTGGAGATACTGTTGTAGAGGGTATCCTGTTTGGTTATTCCATCTTCCTTTTCCTGTATTTTGGAGGTAGCTACTTCCGGGCGGAAATCGTGATGGAGATATCCGGCACCGAATTTGATATGATGGGCGGGCGTGGGGTTATAATCGAAATCTATCAGATAGCTCCAGTCGCAGATGCCCGAGTGGTAGTTGGAGTGATAATTACTCTCACTTATGCTTTCGATGAGATTTGTTTTTGTGTATACCGTAGAGTTGGCATCCATCCGGTACTTGTTGTAAGCCACGGTGGTGTTACTGAACAGCTTCTGGTTGAATATATAGTTCCAGCGGGCCGTAGCGATGGTGTTTCCCCAGTTGAGTGACATCTTGTCTTTGTACATTGATGAAGAAGAATCCGTCGTTTTAAAATAGTAGCTGTCCTTTCCGTTGTAGAAGTTCAGAAACAGGCGGCTTCGGTCTGAGAATTTGTGGTTGATTTTAGCATTTATATCGTAGAAGTAGTAGCTTATTTTATCATCTTTCGGCATGAAAGGTTTCGCTATCAGATCTATATAAGAACGGCGTGCCGAAATATTAAAGGATGTTTTGTCCGGGATGATCGGCCCTTCCAGTTGGATTTTACTGGAAAGAAGTCCTACGCTGAGCGTACCGTGATATTTCTTCATATCTCCGTCATTGCTACGTACATCTACCACTGACGAAAGCCGCCCACCGAAGCGGGCGGGAAAGGAACTCTTGAAAAGTGTTACTTTTTTCACTGCTTCCGGCGTAAAAACAGAGAAGAAACCGAACAGGTGGTCTACATTGTATACCGGTACACCGTCCAGCAGGATAAGATTCTGGTCTGGGCCGCCACCACGTACATACAGTCCGGCAGATCCTTCTACGCCAGCCTGTACGCCAGGCATCAGTTGAATGGTTTTCATCACATCGGCCTCTCCCAGAATGCTGGGAGTATTCTTGATTTGTGCAATAGGTATTTCCTGGGCTCCCATTTGCGTGGCGGTTATGCCTGCTTCTGCTTTGTCGGATACAATGACCACCTCTTCCAGCTGGTTGTTGTCTTGCATGAGAACGTTGATCAGAGTATCTTTACTCAATTCGAGTCTGTACTGTCGGGTGGTGTATCCTAAATACGAAAAACTTAGTTCTGTCTCTCCTGCAGGTAAAGTGATGCTATAAAAACCGTAAGGATTGGTAGTAGTGCCTTGCTGTTGACGACTCTCAAGGATGTTAGCGCCAATCAACGTCTCGGAGGACGTTCCGTCTGTCACATATCCGCTGATAGTGAACTTGCGGCTTACAGGTTTTTGTTTTTTCTTTTGCAAAAGGATGTGCCGTCCGGTTATCTGGTATTTTACGGGTTCATTGGCAAAGGCCAGATCGAGTATCTCCGGTATTGTTTTCTGTTTGACATCGAGTGTGAGACGGTGGTTCATTTTCACCTCTTCTCCATAAATGAAAGAGAAACCGGTGGAGTTTTCTATTCGTTTGACGAACTCTTCCAGTGTGGCATTGCGAATGCTGAACGAAAGTTTTGTTTCAGCTTTCTGTGCCTGTGTCTGTAATGCGAAAAGAAGTACTCCGCCTATCAGCATCAGGCTTCTTATGAGAGATGTATGTATATGTTTCATGATTGATCAGTTTTGAATGTATTTCACCACAGAGTAACACAGAGTTCCACCGAGTTTAAATCTTTGATGAAACGCGGATGATCGCAGATAAACCCAGATTAAAAGACTGTGGATCTTTATTATCTATTTGTTTCCCTTTGCGAAAATCTGCATTCATCTGCGTTTTAATAAATCATCGCTAGTCGTACCTCCCCGTGTGGGAAACACTCCAACTATTTTGCATTGATAATTATTCCTTTTTCGTTTCGTTTGTACTCAAAGTCTCTTCCTTGTTGCAGCAGATGCAGGATTTCTTCCAGACTTTCTCCGTTGCTGAATCGTGCTGTAAGGTGGTAGTTGTACAATGCTTCATCTTCAATTTTTATTTCTACCCCGAATGAATTACTGAGTTCCCGTACTATTTCCTGTAAAGGCAGATGGTTGAAAATGAATGATCCGCTCCGCCAGGCTATTTCTTCGGCAGCATTTTGGGGCGTTTCAAGGGTCAGGTTTCCGTTCTCCTTATTATATATAGCACTTTCGTTAGGGCGTAATATAATACGTTTGGGGTTGTTGGCAATGGTTACAGCTACAGAACCTTCAAACAGGGTTGTTTTTACTTCCGGATCATTGGGGTAGGATTCTATATTGAAGTGAGTGCCCAACACTTGCACTCTGACGGCTTCGGCCTGTACGATGAACGGATGTTTCGCGTTCTTACTTACCTCAAAATAGGCTTCGCCATTTAGTGTTACCTCGCGTCGTTTTCCACGAAAACGTTCCGGATAGGTCAGTGAAGAGAAGTGGTTGAGCATCACCTTCGTTCCGTCCGGGAGCTGTATGCTCCTGCATTCGGCAAGAGTGGAGACGGTTTGCATGTCCACCGGACCCATATAGTCATATGCCAGCCAACTCATCACACAAAGTAAGATAACTGCTGCCGCTGCTGAGAATATTCGTATGCTTCTCGTCCTGAAGGTACGTTTATTAAGGGCAGGCAGCCGTCTTTCCAACAATTTGTAACTCTCTTCTGCCGAAAACCGTCCTCTTGGAGAACGGGTAGAGGCTATGAGCTTTTCGAGTATTTTCTCTGCTTCTGTTTCTGTATATTTCATTCTGTTTTTGAATAATATGCCAATGCCTAAACATCGCTTGGCGTACCTCCCCGTGCGGAAAGCACCTTTATTTGGGCATCAGCTCAATAGCCAGTTTGGATGTTTGTCCACCTTCCCACAGCGGTATACAACTTATCTGGATAACTTGCCCTCTGATAGCCTTCTTCGGAGAGAGTACGATGGTTGTCTTTGCTTCTTTCTTTCCGGCTTTTATAGTCAGCCGGTCGTTGGTCAGTTTATAAATCGTACCTATTCCTGGTATGTTGGACTGGTGAATGTTTAGTTTAACTTCTCTGTCTTCTTTCTTTTTATCAACGGCAATTACTTTTACTTCCAGCGTTTCTTCCTGATTGGCCGGGTTGTAATAGTAGGTTTGTGTTGAGCGCTCAAACCCTACATAGTCTGTAGGATAGTCTTTTTTCTTGTTGTCGCATGCCAGCAACAAGAGGCTTGCCAACAGTGTCATGGCTGCCTGAGAATAGAATCTTTTCATACGTCAGTCTATTTTTGATTAAAACATTATTCACTTATAAAGACAGGCGTCTTTGACTGATTCCCTATATCGTTCTGGTGAATAAATGTTAATCTATCTCGGCACGTATGATCATCTCTTTCAGGCGTCCGGTTGCTTTCTGTAGCTGGGCGTCTACGGTTTTGGTGCTGATGCCCAATTCTTCTGCCACCTGAGCATAACTTTGTTTCTCTTCACGTATGCGTATAAACACTTCCCGGCAGCGTTGAGGCAGGCGATCCAGTGCTTTCACGTAACGGGCAAAAAGCTCTTCGCCGATCATTTCCTCTTCAGGCGAACGGGAAACACCTTCCGTTTCGTCGGGTAGTTCATGGCTCGTGAGAGTATCCCGTCTCATCTCCTTCTCCTGGTAATTGATGGATGCATTTTTGACAAGGATAAAGCAATAGTCTTCAATGTTTCTCACTTCGGGCAATGTGTTGCGTTGTTCCCAAAGTTTTAGAAACACATCGAGCACAATCTCCTGTGCCCACTCTTCCCGCTTCACGTAATAATAGGCAATGCGGAACAGGCGGTCGTACGTCAGGTCATAAAAACGGCGGAAGGCGGTTTGAGAACTCCATTCCTTCATCTGCCGTAGTAGTTTTCGTACTTCTGATTCGGTCATGGTGAGAGTCTTTGTGTTATTCTTCTACTTTAAGTAAGTCGCTCATGATACTGTCGGATATGAATATCCCTTTGCGGGTGAGGCGTAGATTGCCTTCCCTTTCTTCCAGCATGCCGTTTTTAATAGAAGGGGCGGCCATGTTGAGGCAATATTGCCACAGTTCCGTACCGAACTCTTCTTTTAACTTTGTTAGTGAAAGCCCCTGGCTGGTACGTATGGAAGTGATGATACATTCATTGTATCGTGTGGTAGTATCCAGAATCTCCGTTTCGTAAACTCGTTCTCCGCTTTCAATTCCCAGGAGATATTTATTGAGGGAAGCTATGTTCCATTCTCGTTCACGACGGTTGAATGAGTGTGCCGACGGGCCGCAACCTAAATACGGAATTCCCTGCCAATATGAGGTGTTGTGCCGTGAAGGGTATCCCGGGCGGCAGAAGTTGGATATCTCATAATGCTCATATCCGGCTACCGTGAGCCGGTCGATGAGGCTGGAGAAGAAGTGCACGCTACTTTCCTCGTCTACTTCGCTGACGCGGTGTTGTTGCAACATCTTATATATAGGTGTACCTTCTTCATAGATCAGGTGGTAGGCAGAGATATGTTCCGGATTCAGTGCGATAGCCTGCGTCAGATCATGTTCCCAGCGTTCTGCCGTTTCTCCGGGTAGTCCGTAGATGAGGTCAATGCTGATGTTTCGGAATCCTGCTTCCCGGCAGCGTTCTATGGCAGTGATCGCTTGTGCCGCCGTGTGCCGGCGATTGAGCAGGCGCAGAGTAGCCTCGTCGAAAGTCTGCAATCCCATACTGATACGGTTGAATGGCAGCTTGGCAAGCGTTTGCACATATTGCGGAGTGAGATCGTCCGGATTGGCTTCTAAAGTGATTTCTTGCACTTGCTTCATTCCGTAAGTCTTTTCAATGGTGTCAAATACTTGTTGAAAATCTTCTCCGGAAAGCTGCGATGGAGTACCACCGCCAAAGTAGATCGTCTCTATGGGTTCCCCTTGCAGGTATTGCCGGCGTATCTCCAATTCGCGGCAAAGGGCGTGGATGTATCTCTCTTTGAGTTCACTGTGTGTGGTGGAGTAGAAATCACAGTAGATACAACGGGTTTTACAAAAAGGAATATGAATGTAGATACCTGCCATAGTCTGGTTATGTTGTTTAGTCCGCAAAAGTAAGATTTTAGGTTCATAAAGTGGTTATCGTGTGTGAGGATTTAACTATTTACTATACCTGTTAGTGGAATTGATTCAAATCAGATCGGAAATGAATCAGTTCACCACAGAGGACACGGAGGGCGCAGAGATATTATTTTCTCTGATGAAACGCGGATGATCGCAGATGAACGCAGATTAAAAAACTGTAGTTCTTTATTTTATCGTTATTTCCCTTTGCGAAAATCTGCGTTCATCTGCGTTTCAATAAAGATTTAAAACTCTGTGTCCTCTGTGGTGAAATATATTCAAAACCGTACAGTGACGAAGATTATGACCCTATCTTTTCGATAGCGGAAGTACCTGTAGACGGCATCGATCCCCTTGTTCGGTGTTGTACTTTGTCTTTCTCAGAAAGGAATGTTCCTTTCCCCGGTGTGCAGTCTTGTTTTAGATGTACATGTAAAGCAGCATGAGATGCACATGTCGTGCTGTCCCACATGCACATGTCGTACCGCTTTACATGTACATCTAAAACAACGTTACACACCGAGGCTTCATACGTTACTCTACGAGATAGAACTTTATCAATACCGGAGAAAGAGACTGATAGCAATGACAAACACCATTAAGTTCAAAACTGAATAGTAATGAGCAAAACTCACTACAGAGTTTCACAGAGCATTATTTATCTAATAAAACGCGGATTAACACAAATAAACACAGATTAAAAGATTGTAGTTCTTTATCATCTATTTGTTTCCCTTTGCGAAAATTTGCGTTCATCTGCGTTTCAATAAAGATTTAAACTCTGTGGAACTCCGTGTTACTCTGTGGTGAAATACATCCAAATCCATACAGAAAGGAATCAAACTTTTCCCCAGCGTATTTATCTGTATTTTAATAATTACCCATCGCCTGTCGCACCTCCCCGTACGGGAAGCACTCGGCTCCGGGTAGGAGGTTGTTCCTCGGAGCCGAGGAAGAAGATTTACGCAATGTGTTGCATAACATTGTTTAGTAACACTGTGTCCTTTGTTGCTTTTCCCCTTATTAATTCCTAATTTGCGACACTTAAATAAATGGTATGCGAGAACATACTGAGTAATTCATTTAAATCTTATTGATTATGAAGGTATATCAGACGAACGAAATTAAGAACATAGCCCTCTTGGGAAGTTCTGGATCTGGGAAAACCACTCTCGTGGAAGCAATGCTTTTCGAGAGTGGTGTTATAAAACGTCGCGGAACTATTGCCGCAAAAAATACAGTTAGTGACTATTTCCCCGTTGAACAAGAGTATGGCTACTCCGTTTTCTCCACCGTATTCCATGTAGAATGGAACAATAAAAAGCTGAATATGATAGACTGTCCGGGTTCGGACGACTTTGTAGGAGGCACAGTTACCGCATTGAATGTGACCGACACCGCAATACTTCTTCTCAATGGCCAATACGGCGTTGAAGTTGGTACACAGAATCATTTCCGCTACACCGAAAAATTGAATAAACCCGTCATTTTCCTTGTCAACCAGCTTGATAATGATAAATGCGATTATGATAATATCCTTGAACAATTAAAAGAAGCTTATGGCTCAAAAGTGGTTCCTATCCAGTATCCGATCAATACAGGTCCCGAGTTTAATTCGCTGATCGATGTCCTGTTGATGAAAAAGTACTCCTGGAAACCAGAAGGGGGAGCCCCTATCATCGAAGATATTCCTGTCGAAGAGATGGATAAGGCTATGGAATGGCATAAGGCACTTGTAGAGGCTGCTGCTGAAAATGACGAAGAACTCATGGAAAAGTTCTTTGAGCAAGACTCGCTGACAGAAGACGAAATGCGCGATGGTATCCGCAAAGGACTTGCCGCCCGCGGAATGTTCCCCGTATTTTGTGTATGTGCAGGCAAAGACATGGGAGTACGCCGCTTGATGGAGTTCTTAGGCAACGTTGTTCCGTTTGTTTCTCAAATGCCAAAAGTAACTAATACGGCCGGAAAAGAAATAGCTCCTGATGTAAATGGTCCTACCTCTCTTTATTTCTTCAAAACGAGTGTTGAACCCCATATCGGTGAAGTATCCTACTTTAAAGTAATGAGTGGAAAAGTACACGAAGGTGACGATTTGCTCAATGCCGACCGTGGCTCAAAAGAGCGTATGGCGCAACTTTACGTAGTGGCCGGCTCCAACCGTGTCAAAGTAGAAGAGCTTTGCGCAGGTGATATTGGCGCTACCGTAAAACTGAAAGACGTAAAAACAGGCAATACACTGAATGGAAAAGACTGCGATAACAAATTTAACTTTATTAAGTATCCCAATTCAAAATACTCGCGTGCCATTAAACCTGTCAATGAAGCAGATGTGGAAAAGATGATGAGTATCTTGAACCGTATGCGTGAAGAAGATCCGACGTGGGTTATTGAACAGTCTAAAGAATTGAAACAGACACTGGTACACGGACAGGGAGAATTCCACCTCCGTACTTTGAAGTGGCGTCTGGAAAACAATGAAAAGCTACAAGTGAAATACGAGGAACCGAAAATCCCCTACCGTGAAACAATCACAAAAGCTGCCCGTGCCGACTATCGTCATAAAAAACAATCGGGTGGAGCCGGACAGTTCGGTGAAGTACACCTCATTGTCGAACCTTATAAAGAAGGCATGCCCGTGCCCGATACTTATAAGTTCAACGGACAGGAGTTCAAGATCAATGTAAAAGGAACAGAAGAAGTCCCATTGGAATGGGGAGGAAAATTGGTATTTGTTAACAGTATCGTAGGTGGTTCTATTGATACACGTTTCCTGCCTGCTATTTTGAAAGGTATCATGTCTCGGATGGAACAAGGTCCGTTGACGGGGTCCTATGCCCGTGATGTACGCGTTATTGTTTACGACGGAAAGATGCACCCGGTAGACTCCAATGAAATCTCATTCATGCTGGCAGGACGTAATGCTTTCAGCGAAGCCTTCAAGAATGCCGGTCCGAAGATTCTGGAACCTATTTATGACGTAGAGGTGTTTGTACCGTCGGATAAGATGGGCGATGTGATGGGTGATCTTCAGGGACGTCGTGCCATGATTATGGGTATGAATAGCGAGAAAGGGTTTGAAAAACTAATAGCTAAAGTACCTCTTAAAGAAATGTCTTCTTATTCAACAGCGCTTAGCTCACTCACCGGAGGGCGTGCTTCGTTCATTATGAAATTCGCAAGTTATGAACTTGTGCCTTCTGATGTACAGGATAAGTTAATAAAAGACTTCGAAGCCAAACAGGTGGAGGAGTAATTATTCGTTTATAATGCTTTAGCCGTCCTTCTTTCGTTCGAAAGGGGGGCGGCTTTTTCACTTAACAATGATTAAGAAAAGTAGAAATTCCTAAGAGAAAGATTTAATTTTTTATTAAATTTGCAAACCAAAGGATATATTGTTTTGTTATAGTCGTCAGAACATGAGCTAAATATTACCTTTCGGTTAATTTACGAGAATGTACGATTAAAATAGGTTAATGTGTTAGGTATGTTAATTAGGGAGTGTTAATTTTGTTGCTATGAAAAAGTCAACAATCTGGATATTAGGTATTGTAATGGGTCTTTCCTTCCTCGGATTACTTTACTTACAGGTAAGTTATATAGAGGCAATGGTGAAGATGCGCAAAGAACAATTTGATAACTCTGTGCGTAATAGCTTGTATCAGGTATCAAAAGATGTGGAATTTGCGGAAACCGACCGTTGGCTGAGGGAAGATATTACTGAAGCGGAACGGAAAGCGCTGACCGCTTCCTCTTCTATGCAAGGGGATGATTTGGTGCAGCAAACACAGCGATTTACGGTGAAATCACCGGATGGAAGAATAATGACGGACTTTGAATTAAAAGTAATGACTAACAAACCGTCAGAGTTGCCCAAGATGATGATTTCGCGCAGACATGGTGGAAATACGATTCCAAAAACATCGAAATCTTTGCTCGATGCAGTTAAGAATCGGTATATGTATCAGCGGGTTCTGCTCGATGAAGTTGCACTGCAAATGGTTTACCGTGCCAGTGACAAGTCGATAGGCGAACGCGTAAGATTTAAAGATCTGGACGACTACCTGAAGTCGGCACTTCTTAATAATGGAATAGAATTGCCTTATCACTTTACGGTGGTCGATAAAGATGGGCGGGAAGTATACCGTTGTGCGGACTACGAAGGGAAAGGAAATGAGGATTCATATACTCAGCCGCTTTTCCAGAATGACCCGCCGGCTAAAATGAGTATTGTAAAGATACACTTTCCCGGGAAAAAGGATTATATCTTTGATTCGGTGAGTTTTATGATCCCGTCAATGATATTCACTTTAGTACTGTTGATAACGTTCATCTTTACTATATATATAGTATTCCGTCAGAAGAAGCTGACAGAAATGAAGAATGACTTTATCAATAATATGACGCATGAGTTCAAGACACCGATATCAACCATCTCATTGGCGGCACAGATGTTGAAGGACCCTGCGGTGGGTAAGTCACCACAGATGTTCCAGCATATATCGGGAGTGATCAATGACGAAACGAAGCGGCTCCGCTTCCAGGTGGAGAAAGTGCTTCAGATGTCAATGTTCGACCGTCAAAAGGCGACGCTCAAGATGAAGGAAATTGATGCTAACGAACTGATAACAGGGGTGATTAATACGTTCACTTTGAAAGTGGAACGATATAATGGTAAGATTACATCGAACCTTGAGGCCACCGATCCTGTTATATTTGCAGATGAAATGCATCTCACGAATGTGATCTTCAATCTGATGGACAATGCGGTGAAATACAAGAAACCGGAAGAAGAACTGTTGCTGAACGTCAAAACCTGGAATGAACCGGGTAAACTGATGATTTCTATACAGGACAACGGTATTGGTATAAAGAAAGAAAACCTTAAAAAGGTGTTCGATAAGTTCTATCGCGTGCATACAGGTAATCTGCACGATGTAAAGGGCTTCGGATTGGGATTGGCCTATGTGAAGAAGATTATTCAGGACCATAAAGGAACCATTCGGGCAGAGAGCGAATTGAATGTAGGAACTAAATTTATAATTGCATTACCTTTATTAAAAAATGATTGATATGGACGAGAAACTGCGTATTTTATTGTGCGAAGATGATGAAAATCTTGGCATGCTTTTAAGAGAATATTTACAGGCAAAAGGTTATTCTGCTGAGTTGTATCCCGATGGGGAAGCTGGTTATAAGGCTTTCCTGAAGAATAAATATGACTTGTGTGTGTTTGACGTAATGATGCCTAAAAAAGACGGATTTACTTTGGCACAGGATGTGCGTGCTGCCAATGCCGAAATTCCTATTATCTTCCTGACTGCAAAAACACTGAAAGAAGATATTCTGGAAGGATTCAAAATCGGTGCGGACGATTATATCACCAAGCCGTTTAGTATGGAAGAACTTACTTTCAGAATCGAAGCTATTCTGAGACGTGTACGCGGAAAGAAAAATAAAGAAAGTAACATCTATAAGATTGGTAAGTTTACCTTTGATACTCAGAAGCAGATTCTTGCTTCAGAAGGAAAGCAGACGAAACTGACTACCAAAGAATCTGAGTTACTAGGCTTGCTTTGTGCACATGCCAACGAAATCCTGCAACGTGACTTCGCTTTAAAGACTATCTGGATTGATGATAACTACTTCAATGCACGTAGTATGGATGTGTACATCACTAAATTGCGTAAACACCTGAAAGAAGATGACTCTATTGAGATTATCAACATTCATGGAAAAGGATATAAATTGATTACTCCCGAAGTTGAAAACTAAGGAAGGAGAAAAAACGAAACTAAAAAAAGGGCCGGAAATATTCATTTCCGGCCCTTTTTTTAGTTTCGTTAAATATTAATCTGCTATTTTCTTATTAATGATAATATAAGAAACAAGACCTAATACTACCAAGAGTATCGAAGTTCCCAAAATAGTATTGTTATTTACATTACCAGTCAGGGAGCAGGCGATCAGAATAATTACTCCGACCAAAATTAATATTAATCCTAAATTCTTTAATAAGACTTTCATGTGTGTGTATTTTAATAGATTATTTTATTCCTGGTCACAAATTAAAGCATAATTCTTTAACGGGCGAAATTATTTATGCAAAAAAACTATTAATCAGCGTAAATAGTCTGTTTTTACATACTTGCCGATACTTAATCTTTCGTATTGAAGAATATTTTTCTTAAGACTTCCTGACTTACGCTTAACTCTTCTACAGTGATGCCCTGTAGAGCCTCCATAAGGGTACGATTAGCTATAATACGTGCTTTTTCCTCTAACTCCTTACCGGTTTTGGTTAAGTGGATGAGATTGGTACGGCGGTCTTTTTTGTCTGAAATGCGGACAACCAAATGTTGGCGTTCCATATTATCTATCAATCGGGTCATACTGGGTTTATCTTTAAAAGTTGCATTACACAACTCTTGTTGTGTAACTCCGTCTTTTTCCCAAAGAAAAATGAGCACGGTCCACTGTTCGGGACTGATTTCCAAACCGCCCTGACGGAAGTTACGATACAGTTTCCGGTTTATAGCCGCGGAAACCTTACCATTGAGAATGGCAAAAATAAGCCGGATGTCAAAGTTAAATTGTTCTATCATGAAATTATTGTTTCAACAACTTTGCAAAGGTATAGCTCTTCTGTGTAAATTCCTATCTTGTGATATAAAAAAAGATTAAATGTTTGTAGTTCACAATAAAATGCCTAACTTTGCACCCGCATTTTTAAATCAAATAATTTATTTATTTAATTAAACGAGTATGAATCAATACGAAACCGTTTTCATTTTAACTCCCGTTTTATCTGATGTTCAGATGAAGGAAGCGGTAGAAAAATTCAAAGGTATCCTTCAGGCTGAGGGTGCTGAGATTATCAATGAAGAGAACTGGGGACTGAAGAAATTGGCTTATCCTATTCAGAAGAAGTCTACAGGTTTCTATCAGTTAATCGAGTTCAACGCAGACCCGACTGTTATCGACAAGTTGGAGTTGAACTTCCGTCGTGACGAACGTGTTATCCGTTTCTTGACTTTCAAGATGGATAAGTACGCTGCAGAATATGCTGCAAAAAGAAGAAGTGTTAAATCAAGCAAAAAGGAGGATTAATCATGGCACAACAAGTTCAATCAGAAATCAGATATTTGACTCCGCCTTCAGTAGACGTTAAGAAGAAAAAATACTGCCGTTTCAAAAAGAGTGGTATTCGTTATATCGACTACAAAGATCCTGAATTCTTGAAGAAATTCTTGAATGAACAGGGTAAAATCCTTCCGCGCCGTATCACAGGTACTTCTTTGAAGTTCCAACGTCGTATTGCGCAGGCTGTGAAGAGAGCACGTCACTTGGCATTGTTGCCTTATGTAACTGACATGATGAAATAAGAAGGAGGAAAAGTATGGAAATTATATTGAAAGAAGACGTAGTAAACTTGGGTTATAAGAATGACATCGTAACTGTTAAGTCTGGTTATGGTCGTAATTATTTGATCCCGACTGGAAAAGCTATCATCGCTTCTCCTTCCGCAAAGAAAATGTTGGCTGAAGACCTGAAACAGCGTGCTCACAAACTTGAGAAAATCAAGAAAGATGCTGAAGCAATGGCTGCTAAATTGGAAGGTGTTTCTTTGACTATTGCAACTAAGGTTAGCTCTACAGGAACTATTTTCGGTTCTGTAAGTAACATTCAGATTGCTGAAGCGTTGGCTAAATTGGGTCATGAAATTGACAGAAAGACAATCGTTGTAAAAGACGCAGTAAAAGAAGTTGGTTCTTATAAAGCTATCGTAAAATTGCATAAGGAAGTTTCTGTAGAAATTCCTTTTGAAGTAGTTGCTGAATAAGATTTAGAACTTACTAAATATAGAAAAGCCTGATCTCGAAAGAGATTAGGCTTTTTTTATGTGCCAAGGTCAGGGGGGATGTTTGCTTAAAAAGCAACTATCTCTTTTAAAGATTTGCAGGATGGGGTGGAAGAAAAGTGTTGTTTGTCTGTAATTGCTTGATATTCAATTTGAAAACAATCTAATGTATCCGATATAAAGAATAGTATTTAATAGGGTATTAAATAGGTACTTTTGTGTACCCAAAAAACGTACTTTTAAGTATGAAAAGTACGTTTTCTTATAATGAAGAGTTTCTATATCTTGGGGAATTGTTAATGGTGTTAATATGGAATGCTTAATATGGGGTTGCGCATTTGATTGAGTGTTTGTTGAATGTGTTTTTTAAGTGTCAGATGGAAGTATAAGGTACAAAAAAAGTCTGTTCGTGTTTTACACGCCAGACTTTCAATTCTCTCAGAGCTAAAATTATTCAGCTACTACAGTTTCTGTTACTGTTACGCTATCAACAGTTACTGTATCCATTGCCGCTGCTGCTTCAGCTGCTGCTGCTTCTACTGCTGCGATTGAGTCAGCGATACGGATAGAATCTGCTTCTGCTTTTGCTGCTTCAGCTGCTTTGTTTCCACAAGATGCGAATGATACTGCTGCGATAGCTGCGAATACTAAAACTAATTTTTTCATTTTCTTTGCTTTTAAAATCTGTAATACAATCAATTGCTTATTAAAACGCTGCAAAGATATGTACTTTTAGAATACGTTGTTCTCGAAAAGCCAACTTTTTTTATATTTTTTTTTGAAGTATACTTTCTATTTGTCTCACAACATGTTTTAAAACATACCTAATTCACTGCTATACTATTATATAGATAGCGTTTAATACTTCTCTTAGGTGTTTTTTCAAATTCTGTTGGGTAGAGTTGTATTTGACTTATCTTCTCATAGTTGGCTACAGTTGCATTCAGATTCTTTAGATTTTCATCCATGATGGTCTTTAAATTGTCCGGTTGATTGAGGCCTAATGAATCTAAAGACTCGTAATCTGCATATACAAGGGCTACCAACTTCTTATTTCTTTCAATAACAAGACTTTCGAGAATGAAAGGCAGGTTATTTAGTTTGGCTTCGATTTCTTCCGGGAATATATTTTGTCCGCTCGAACTTAAAATCATCGTTTTCAATCGTCCGCGAATGAAGATATTGCCATTGGCATCCATGGTTCCCAAGTCACCTGTGCGCAGCCAGCCGTCTTCGGTGAATACTTCCTTGGTAGCATCCGGATTTTTGTAATAACCGGTCATAACATTCTCACCCCGTACTTGGATTTCTCCTGTTTCAGCTTCGGGATTTTCTTTGTAAATGCGTGCTTCCATAATGTCAAGTATCTTACCGGAAGAGGTAGGGATAAATTCATTCCATGGGGCATAACTGATGAGCGGACCGCATTCTGTCATTCCGTAACCAATAGTAAATGGGAATTTGATCTTGTGAAAGAATTCTTCTACTTCCGGGTTCATAGCGGCTCCGCCAATGATAATTTCTTTGAAACGTCCTCCTAATGCATCGATCAGCTTTTTGCGAATCTGACCATAAATCTGGCTATCAAGTAAGGGGATACTTAATGCCCATTTCATACCTTTTTTATTAATAAGAGGCTGGATTGTGTTTTTGTATATTTTTTCGATAACGAGCGGAACAGTGATTATCAGATTGGGTTTTACTTCCTCGAATGCTTTCATTATGATCTTCGGAGAAGGGGTTTTGCCGAGCAGGGTGACGTGCGTACCTACAGCCGTGGCCGTCAGAAAATCGAACGCACAACCATAAGCATGTGCTAACGGAAGAAAGGAGAGTACTTTATCTCCTTTTTTCAGTAGTTCGGTGCGGATTCCGAAGGTGACATTTCCTGCAAGATTGTTTCCTGTCAACATGACACCTTTACTGAAACCTGTGGTACCGGAGGTATAGTTCAGCAACATGACTTTATCGTTGGAAAGCGTGGTATATTGCACATCTTCCCGGTGGAATCCTTTGGGGTATGCACGGTGCATTTCATTGTCCAGATGTTTGACGAATTTCTGTATCGTTTCACCGTCACGCTGATACAGACAACGGAAGTCAGTAAGCGAGAATACACCGCGGAGTCCGGTCAGTTTTTCTTCTTCGAGATTGTCCCAAATGGTATCGCTGGTAAAGAGAAAAACAGATTCCGAATGGTTCACAATATGATGTACGTCGTTCGGGTTGAAGTCCTGAAGAATCGGCACGATGATGGCGCCATAGGTGATTGTTGCCATATAAGCGATGCACCATCGGGCATTATTTTTTCCGATAACGGCTATTTTGTCACCACGTCGGAGGCTACAATGTCTGAATAATAGATGAAGGCGGGCTATCTCTTCGGCCACTTGCCCGTATGTGTAACCAGAGTCCTCGTCATAGTCGGTATAACAAGGCAGGTCCCAGTTTTCTTGAAAGCTATTCTCGTATAGCTTAATAAAATTCTCTTTTATCATTGCACGTTTTTTAGTGAATTGTGCAAAAATAGGAATAATAATTTAATTAGGAATCAAAAAATAGTAATTAAAGTCTATGAAGAGGTTAAATCCTTTAGTTGTTAATTCCTAATTTTTAATACTTAATTCTCATAGATTGTGTAACTTTGCATCCAATATGCGTTTGTTAAAATTATGATAGATACCACTGTATTTCAGGATAAGACAGCTGTTTACTATACTTTAGGCTGTAAATTGAACTTCTCAGAGACTTCGACTATTGGTAAAATCCTGCGTGAAGCAGGTGTGCGTACGGTGCGTAAAGGCGAGCGTGCGGATATTTGTGTGGTTAATACATGTTCGGTAACAGAGATGGCTGATAAGAAATGCCGGCAGGCTATTCATCGGTTGGTGAAACAGCATCCGGGAGCTTTTGTTGTGGTGACGGGATGTTATGCGCAGCTTAAACCGGGCGATGTGGCGAAGATTGAGGGAGTTGATGTTGTGTTAGGTGCTGAGCAAAAGAAGGATCTGCTTCAGTATTTGGGCGATTTGCAGAAGCATGAAGCCGGAGAAACGTATACAACGGCTGCAAAAGATATTCGTTCGTTTGCACCTTCATGTTCACGCGGAGATCGTACCCGTTTTTTCTTGAAGGTACAGGATGGTTGTGATTATTTCTGTTCTTATTGTACGATTCCCTTTGCCCGTGGGCGGAGCCGGAACGGAACGGTTGCTTCTATGGTAGAACAAGCCCGTCAGGCTGTTGCCGAAGGTGGAAAAGAGATTGTACTTACAGGTGTGAACATTGGTGATTTTGGTAAGACTACCGGAGAGACTTTTTTTGATCTGGTGAAAGCACTGGATGAAGTGGAAGGTATTGAGCGTTATCGGATTTCTTCCATAGAACCCAATTTGCTGACGGATGAAATTATTGAGTTCGTATCCCATTCCCGCAGATTCATGCCACATTTCCATATACCCTTGCAGTCCGGATCGGATGATGTATTGAAGTTAATGCGGCGTCGTTATGACACGGCTTTGTTTGCTTCCAAAATAAAGAAGATCAAGGAAGTGATGCCCGATGCCTTTATTGGAGTAGATGTAATTGTGGGTACACGTGGCGAAACGGAGGAATATTTTGAAGATGCCTACCGTTTTATTGCTGGATTGGATGTGACTCAGCTGCATGTATTCAGTTATTCGGAACGTCCCGGTACACAGGCTTTGAAGATAGATCATGTGGTGGCTCCCGAAGAAAAACATAAGCGTAGCCAAAGATTGCTAACTCTTTCGGATGAAAAAACGCAGGCTTTTTATGTCCGTCACATCGGGCAGACAATGCCTGTACTTATGGAAAAGACCAAGGCGGGCATGCCGATGCATGGTTTTACGGCCAATTATATCCGGGTAGAAGTGGAAAATGATCCTTCGTTGGATAATAAAATGGTCGATGTGTTGTTGGGAGAGCTTAATGAAGATGGTACAGCGTTGAAAGGCACTATTCTATAAAGACTATGAAAAAGATATCTGTTGTTATATTAAACTGGAACGGTTGTGACATGCTCCGCTCTTTTCTTCCGTCGGTGCTTTGTCATTCCGATAGGGATGATGTAGAGGTTTGTGTGGCCGATAATGGCTCTACGGATTCTTCGGTCGCCATGCTTCGGGATGATTTCCCAATGGCTCGTTTGATCTTGTTGGAAGAGAATCACGGCTTTGCAGAAGGATACAATCTTGCTTTACAAAAGGTGGATGCGGAATATGTGGTTCTGCTTAATTCGGATGTAGAAGTAACGGAGAATTGGCTCGAACCACTTGTCAGCTATATGGATGCTCATCCTGAAGTAGCTGCCTGCCAGCCCAAAATACGTAGTTGGCGACAGAAGCAGATGTTTGAATATGCCGGTGCAGCCGGTGGATACATAGACCGTTACGGCTATCCTTTTTGCCGGGGACGTGTGATGAATGAAGTGGAAGAGGACCGGGGACAGTATGATACGATTACTCCGGTATTTTGGGCTACGGGAGCAGCTTTGTTTATCCGCCGGGCGGATTATATGGATGCAGGTGGACTCGATGCCCGCTTTTTTGCCCATATGGAAGAGATAGATCTTTGCTGGCGGCTTCGCTCACGCGGGAAGAGTATTGTTTGTATCCCTCAAAGTGTTGTCTATCATGTGGGGGCGGCAACGCTGAAAAAAGAGAGCCCGCGGAAGACTTATCTCAATTTTCGTAATAATCTTGTCATGCTTTATAAAAATCTTCCTCCACAGGAGTTGAATAAGGTGATGCGCGTACGGGCTTTTCTCGACTATGTAGCCGCCCTTCAGTACTTACTGAAAGGGCAGTTGGATAATGTAAAGGCAGTGTTTCATGCACGGAGTGAATATAAACGGCTTCGTTCTTATTTCCTGAAAGCCCGTGAAGAAAATCTGAGAAAAACTTATGTCGATTCTATTCCCGAACGAATAAAAAGCAGTATCTTGTGGCAGTTTTATGTGAAGGGACGGAAACGTTTCTCCCAATTGTCTGACTTTAAAGGATAACGCAAATGGAAAAAAAGTTAGTAAGAAAAATAGGTCTTGTGGCACATGATGCCATGAAAAGAGATCTGATTGAATGGGTGCTCTGGAATTCAGAACTGTTGATGGGACATAAGTTCTATTGTACGGGAACGACCGGTACGCTGATTCTTGAAGCATTGAAAGAGAAACATCCCGATGTTGAATGGGATTTTACGATTCTGAAATCCGGTCCGTTGGGAGGTGACCAACAGATGGGTTCGCGTATTGTGGACGGAGAGATCGATTATCTGTTCTTCTTTACCGATCCGATGACGCTGCAACCACACGACACGGATGTGAAAGCATTGACCCGTCTGGCCGGTGTGGAGAATATTGTATTCTGCTGCAACCGCTCTACAGCTGATCATATCATATCAAGTCCTCTGTTTATGGATCCCGATTATGAACGGACTCATCCCGATTATTCCGGTTATACCAAGCGGTTTGAAAACAAACCGGTAGTGACCGAAGCGGTAGCATCGGTAAACAAACGAAAGAAAAAGAAATAGTGCTTCCCGCACGGGGAGATTCGGCAGGCGATGGGGAACTCAAAAATGAGTTCCCTTCTGCGTTATCCCCGTGCTGAATTCAATCGATTCTCGACTGACATTCCCGGCTCCGGGGAACAGCTTCCTCCCCGGAGCCGAGGACACTCCTCCCCGGAGCCGAGGATATTCCTCCCCGGAGCCGGGGAAAAGTACTCAATGATGGGGTGAAATTCTTCCTCATTATCTCTCATGTCCTGGTGCAAAACATCTCCACACCTGCTGCATCAATATCTGCTCCCATGGGTGGATTCCGTTTGGACAACTTTATTTCTACTTCTTCAATGGTAGGAAAATCCCGGAATAATCTTTCTGCAATACGTCCGCATACATGTTCCAACAGTTTGGAGGGGATTCCCATTTCTTCTTTCAATAGGGTATATACGTCGGCATAACTCACCGTATCCTCTACTGCATCTGTCTCAATGGCGTGTGCGAAACCGACTTTTAATCTCAGGTTGATATAAAACTCATTCCCCACAATCGTTTCTTGTGTAGCTACTCCGTGATGGGCAAAGAAGAGTATATTCTCTAAATGTATATAACTGGCGTTTATATTCATGACTGTATTTTGGCTTGAAAAGATGAATACTTTTACAAAGATACAACAAACCGGATAGAACTCTTACCTGATTCTTATCAAATCTTTCTGCGCCACCACCTGGGGCATTACTTTCAGGAAGAAGGGCGTTACGGCAATGCAGATGCCCAATGTTATGAATAGCAGTGTGAAGGCTAATGCCCATTCGTTATGAATATACCGTGATGCGAACTGACCGGAAAAATGAAGTATCGGTGCATGAATACCAAGCGTGATTACCGAATAACGTCCTAAGTAAGAGACTACAGGTATGTGTTTTACCCTCTTGCACAGCAACATAATCATAAAGATACCCGCAAAAGCGGCTATATAGAACTGGAAGATATTGCCATGATAACTGTTGGTACGCATCCCCGGGGTGAAAGCAACGAAATACATGATGGCAAGTGCGGCAATGATAAACAGAGGGATCAGCTTGTCGAGCCGATGCGGAAAGAGAAAGAAATTGTAACGGCGTATCCAGAAACCTGCAACGTAGAATGGCAGAGCTGTCATGGCCACATCTACATACAGTGGCAGCTCAAAACGGTATTTCCCCATGAAGAAACCGATTGCTCCGATGAGCAGAGTGAGGGCGAATACAAGTTTCAGATGTCTGTCTCGTAAGAAATGGAGTAAATAGAATAGAATATTACAATTGAACAGTGCAATCAGAAACCAGATAGGAGGGTTGAACTTGATTAAATCGTGCCCGTGAAACACAACAAGTAATTCACTCCATTGTACCGGCAGATGAAATACACCGGGGGCTATTTTCCATACGACATACTTTAGCAGAAAAGCTCCGACATAAAAAAAAGTGAATGGGATAAGTAGCTTGTTGATTTTACGAAGGAAGAACCCTAAGAAGCCTTCATAAGATTTAAAGAAGATACCGGATATGAAGAAATAAAGCGGCATGCGGAAACAAGATACCATGGAGTCTTCATCAAACCTGGTAAATGCTCCGCCAATGTGGGCCATAACTACCAGAATGATGCAAACGCCCTTGGTGAGGTCTACAAAGTCAATGCGTTTGCTTTTGTTATCTTCCATTGTTGTGTTTGTCTCATTTTATGGCCGCAAAGATACAGGATATCTTGATAATAACAACGCCTCTCCCGGTTGATTTAATAGGGAGAGGCGCTTTTTATGAAAATCAGGAGATGACAGGAGCTTATTTTTCCGGCTTTCTTCCTGTCTGTTTAATCAACTCTTTTATTTTCTCGTTCAGGCTTTCTGCTTTCATCAGCTGTTCCAGCGTCAGATGCATGCGATAGCGCCAATAGTGCCGTGGGTTGGCAGGTATATTGATACGTTCTTCCTGTACGTTTGGATTACGCCATTTTCCATCTATTGCCAACCAGTCCTGCAAAGAGAGGATGCAGAGGATGGAATTACTGTACAGATGGTTGCGGACTACTTCTTCGCACAATTCCGGAGTAGCTACTGCCGGAGCAGCACCGTAATGACCAAGCATGGTGTTGTAGTAACGCTGTGTCTGCTGATAATCTTCTTCCCACCAGCCACGTAAAGTAGACATGTCGTGTGTTGAGATGGTACAGACAGAACGGTACGGATATTCATTCAAATGACCGAATTCATAAGTTGGATTCTTTGGCATGCGCTGTATCTCAAGACTGAGAATGCGCAGGTCGTTCATTACCCACGGGACGCAGTCGGGGATCATGCCGAGATCTTCACCGCATACCAACATACGGGTAGATTGTGTCAACTGTGGCAACTTGTTCATTGCTTGCTGCTGCCAGAACTGGTTATGGCGATGATAGTAATACTGATCGTACAAACGGTTGAAGGCAGCTTTTTCCCAGTCGTTCAGCGAACGGTAGATAAAGTCGTGTTGTACGCTGATACGCGGGTGGTATTTATCTGCTTCCTGACGGTCGGGGACAAACAATACATCACTGATCAGTGCGTACAGTCCGTCACGAATCCATATACTATCCTCGTCTGTTTTTCCGGCAAAGAAGGCTTCTACTTTACGTTGCGTGTCAAACTCATCACGCATACGGTATACCTCCCAGGTATCGGTTGGCTCGATAAATGTCTGTTTTACATAATCGGTGTGTGGTCCGAACACTTGTCCTAAGAAATATTCGTGTATATAAGGTTTCAGGAATTCTTCACGGAAAGGAAGTCCATAACTTTCTATCTCTTCCCGGCTCATTGGCAGGGCGGGTACAAACTGTCCTAATAGTCCGTGAACGGCATGCAGCGGTATTTCCCAGATACGGAAGAAACCTAAAATGTGGTCGATACGGTAGGCATCGAAGTATTCCGCCATTTTCCGGAAACGTTTCATCCACCAGCTGTAACCATCTTGTTCCATAACATCCCAGTTATAGGTTGGGAATCCCCAGTTTTGGCCGTTTACAGAGAAGTCATCGGGTGGGGCACCGGCTTGACCGTTGAGGTTGAAATAGTAGGGCTCCGTCCAGGCTTCCACACTGTTACGGCTGATACCGATAGGAATGTCACCTTTCAGTACTACCCCGTTTTCGCGGGCATATGTAGTCGCTTCAAACAATTGCAGATGTAGGTTGAATTGGATATAGAAATAGATTGAGATAAAGGGATAATCGACAGCTCCCGGTTGGCACATCTTTTCTATCTCCTCTGCGTTGTATACGTTATGGCGGGGCCATTCGCGGAAGTTAGGCGTTTTGAAAGCATCGCGCAGATAACTGAATACAGCGTATGGTTGCAACCACTCTTTGTTGGCTTCAAAGAATTTCTTGAATGCCTTGGAAGCTAACACCTTTTCACCTTCCTGGCAGAAGATAAGACGGAAGTATTCCCACTTTGTCTGATTCACTGCTTCGTAGTCAATTGTAGAAAGTGCATTCAGCTCTTTCTGCTTTTGATTAAAGGCGGCAGCTGCTTCTTTGTCTTTCAGTGTACCCATCTTTTTGAGATCGGCATACATGGGGTGAAAAGCATAGATAGAGATACTGTTGTACGGATAAGAGTCCGTCCAGGTGTGAGTCATCGTCGTATCGTTAATTGGCAGGATCTGTACTATTTTCTGGTTCGTACTTACAGCCCAGTCAACCATGCGTTTCAGGTCTCCGAAGTCTCCTACGCCAAAGCTCTTATCTGATTTTAACGAGAATACGGGCACAGCAACGCCGGCACCTTTCCATGCGGGGATATTAAAATAGACGTACCGGTCGGAGATGACAAGCGTTTCGTTCGCTTTCAATTCCGGGTTAGCCATATAGCGATTTGGATTATTTTCCCATGTTTCGGCACGTTTCTCCTTTTTATTGTAGAGAATGAATTTGTATTCCAGCGGGAATTTAAGTTTGCTTACATCCATCTCAGCCTGCCATTCTGGGAAATTGATATCACTCATTAACAATGCTTTGTCAGGATTCCAATCGCCCAATACTTTCTGATTGCCGCAGATAGCCACACAATAGTCTTCGTTGATGCGTGGAGCATATGCTTTTATCACTAAGCTTTTTTTGTAACTTTGAGGTACGCCTGCTCTACTGTGATGTGCCAGCAATGATTCGGTAAAAGCTGAACTATAGAAGTACTGCTGTTCCGGAAGATTCTTCCAACAGTCATTGATGCAGTATCTTTTCTTACTGTCATCTGTTAGATATAGGCGGCGGGGAAAACTGTTCCACTCATTGCGGACCACTTTTCCGTCTTGCCAGATGAGATAACTATAGTTCACAAATTTTTCATTAGGGACTTGTATTTCAGTCTCTGCTGTCCAGTGAATTCCATCTACAGTGCGAAGGGGAATGGAGTATTCGGGATTGTCTTCTCCCAATTCGGGGATGGAGCCCGTGACTCTTACCTCTTCTCCCCAGCTGGTACGATATTCAATATTAAATGATACTATCATATATATTAGATTTTGATTATGAACGATTGATTATGCAAGTATAAGACATTCTTTTTATATATTGTGTATCTGAATTCTTAGAAGTAATTTAAAATGTTATGCAAACGTTTGTGTTGGGATGTACTTTTCTTTTGCCTTGATGCAAAAGAAAAGATACCAAAAGAAAAGATCAAGGCTGCATTTTTTCTCCTACTCACTTCCTTCGTTCCGCTAAAGGGGCTCGAACTCGCTTCGCTCAGACAATCGCCCCTTTTTAACGCTTCACTACGGGCGTTCGCTTAACGGAGAAAAAATGAGGCCGCAGCGGTTATGGTAGGGCAGGGGGATTGTTTGATTCTTTTGGTTATGCTTTAAGATTCTATTTGCAGATAGAATCTTAGAACCTATCTATCTTTTATTCTGTAACAGATAGCAAATAAATCGCTCCATGATTTAGTCTCATTCATACCATATCAGCGCGTTCCTGCCGAATGGTTCCCTCGGCCTCATTTACGTAGCGTTAAACAAAACTCCGGCAAAAAGCGTCAAAGGGGCGATTGTCTGAGCGAAGCGAGTTCGAGCCCCTTTAGCTTTTTACCGGAGTTTTGTAGCGAAGTAAATGCAGCCTTGATTTTTTCTTTGGTTCTTTCTTTTGCATCAAGGCAAAAGAAAGAATATCAATTTACCCACACCTTGAAGCCCCACACGTCGTACATATCAGGCATCCTTCCTGATAAACCAGTGTTTCGTTTCCGCAGTTCGGGCACTTCTTGCCTTTGGCTTCCGTACCATCCTGGATATATTTCTTCAATGCACGTTCCACACCATTTTTCCAGGTATTGATATTTTCGCTATCCAGTTGTAGCGAACCTACCAGTTTGATAACCTGTTCAATTGGCATTCTGTAACGAAGCACTCCGGAAATCAGTTTTGCATAGTTCCAGTATTCCTTGTTAAACTTCTCGGACAGACCTTCGATTGTCATCTTATATCCGCGCTTGTTCTCAAACTGGAAGTCATAGCGTTTGTTTCCGTTTTCGTCCACATTCTTAATAATGCGTCCGCAAACGACACTCTTCGGAATGAAGATACCTTCGTCATCATCCTGCAAACCGGTGAATATTTCATAAGGATGTCCATCGAGCAGACCTACCAATGCTACCCATTTCTCTTTATTATTTTGGAAACGTACTACGTCGGCTTCCAATATAGATGGACGGGTTTCGACTACAGTAGGTGGTTTGCAAGGAGGCAGGTCCTCTTTCTTTTCAGGTTTGGCAGAGATCAATACTCCTGAACGTGATCCGTCACGGTATACTGTACAACCTTTACAGCCCGATTTCCAAGCTTCCACATATAAACGGTTTACGAGATCCTCGTCTACATCGTTTGGCAGATTAATCGTTACACTGATGGAGTGGTCTACCCATTTCTGGATACGTCCTTGCATCTTTACCTTCATTAACCAGTCTACGTCGTTAGAAGTAGCTTTATTATAGGGTGATTTGCTTACCAGTTCGTCGACTTCCTCCTGAGAATAACGTTTAGCAGGGTCGTATCCGTTAGCTTCCATCCAGGTCACAAACTTATGATGGAATACGATATATTCTTCAAAAGCATCTCCCGTTTCGTCTACAAAGTCAACATGGACATTGGTATCGTTCGGATTTACTTTTCTGCGACGTTTGTATACAGGCAAGAACACAGGCTCTATACCCGAAGTTGTTTGCGTCATCAGACTTGTTGTGCCAGTTGGAGCAATAGTGAGGCAAGCTATGTTCCGGCGTCCGTACTTTTTCATTTCTTCGTACAGTTCCGGATCTGCTTCACGCAAACGATTGATGAATGGGTTATTCTTTTCGCGTTCTGTATCGTATATTTCAAAAGCACCGCGCTCTTTAGCCATTTCTACTGATGAACGGTAAGCGCAAAGAGCCACAGTCTTATGAACTTCTTCAGAGAATTCCGTCGCTTCTTCTGTTCCGTATCGCAGACCCAACGCGGCAAGCATGTCACCTTCAGCTGTAATACCTACACCGGTACGTCTTCCCTGACCGCTTTTCTTATAGATCTTTTCCCATAGTTCGCGTTCGGTACGTTTTACTTCACCATTTTCAGGATCTTCGTCTATCTTCTTCATGATACGCTCAATCTTTTCAAGTTCAAGATCGATAATATCATCCATGATACGCTGTGCAAGTGCCACATGTTTCTTGAATAGATCGAAATCGAAGTAAGCATCCGGCTTGAACGGATTAACTACATATGAATAAAGGTTGATAGCCAACAAGCGACAAGAATCATAAGGGCATAAGGGGATTTCGCCGCACGGATTGGTCGAAATGGTTTTGTATCCTAAGTCTGCATAACAATCGGGTACAGACTCACGAATAATTGTATCCCAGAACAATACACCCGGCTCTGCAGATTTCCATGCATTGTGCACTATCTTTTTCCATAAGGTAGAAGCGTCAATTTCTTTAGTGGTGGTTGGATTGGCCGAATCAATCGGATACTGCTGTATGTAAGGTTGCTCTTCTACTGCGGCCTGCATGAATGCATCGTCCAGTCTTACGGAAACATTCGCTCCGGTTACTTTTCCTTCCGTCATCTTGGCATCAATGAATGCTTCTGAATCCGGATGTTTGATAGATACGCTCAACATTAATGCACCCCGACGTCCGTCCTGTGCCACTTCGCGGGTGGAGTTAGAATAACGTTCCATGAAAGGAACCAACCCGGTGGAAGTCAGTGCCGAGTTTTTTACCGGAGAGCCTTTAGGACGGATATGTGAAAGATCATGACCTACACCTCCGCGTCTTTTCATTAATTGTACTTGCTCTTCGTCAATTTTGATGATGGCACCATAAGAGTCGGCTGCACCATCTACTCCAATTACGAAACAGTTGGATAATGAAGCTACTTGATAGTCATTGCCAATACCTGTCATTGGGCTACCCTGGGGAACAATGTATTTAAAGTGGTCGAGCAGATTGAATAACTCTTCTGCACTAAGCCCATTTGCGTACTTGGCTTCAATACGTGCCACTTCATTTGCAATTCTCCAATGCATGTCTTCCGGAGATTTCTCGTAAATATTTCCGAAAGAATCCTTGACTGCGTATTTGTTTACCCAAACTCTGGCAGCAAGTTCGTCTCCTTTGAAATAATGTAAAGATTCTTTAAAGGATTCTTCGTAAGAATAAATTTGTTTTTCCACGTTGGTATGTGTCTTAGATTACTTTAATAAATAAGAAAATGTGTAGAAGCTTACTTATCATTAACAAACGTGCTGCAAAGCTATGAATGTTTTTTGGTATATCAAAATAAAAATGAGATAAATTGCTGACTGGCTGCAAGTTTTCCATTTCTAAATGGTAAGCTATTGATAAACAATAAAATGATTATTTTGTTCGATGCTTGAAGTTTTCCAAAAAGAAAATTAATCTATTTAGTGTAAATAGCAAAATAAAAATTCTTTTTATATCTTTGCAGGAAAAAAGATATGATTGAGACCGTTAAGAACAGAAGAACAATCAGAAAGTACTTACAAAAAGATATTTCATCTGATTTGTTAAATGATTTGCTTGAAGCTTCTTTTCGCGCTTCTACTATGGGAGGAATGCAGTTATATAGCGTTGTTATCACACGTGACAGCGAAATAAAAGAAAAACTTTCTCCTGCACACTTTAATCAACCAATGGTGAAAGGAGCACCGGTAGTACTTACATTTTGCGCAGATTTTCGCCGTTTTACAAAATGGTGCGAACAGCGTAAAGCAATACCGGGATATAATAACTTGATGTCATTTATGAATGCGGCGATGGATACATTGCTAGTAGCACAAACTTTCTGCACATTGGCAGAAGAAGCAGGATTGGGTATTTGCTATTTGGGTACTACTACCTATAATCCACAAATGATTATTGATACCTTGAATCTTCCGGAACTTGTTTTCCCGATTACTACAGTGACGGTAGGTTATCCCGATGGTATTCCTGCTCAAGTAGACCGGTTGCCTTTAGAGGCTGCTATTCATGAGGAACATTATCATGATTATACGGAGAAGGATATTGATAAACTGTATGCTTACAAGGAGTCGTTGCCTGAAAGTAAACAATTTGTAGAAGAAAACCGGAAAGAAACGTTGGCTCAGGTGTTTACAGATGTCCGTTATACAAAAAAGGATAATGAGTTTATGTCTGAGAATCTGTTGAAGGTATTGAAACAACAAGGATTTATGTAGACAATAAAAAAGAGAGACAATACTTATAATTGATACTGTCTCTCTCTTTTTATCTAATTTCCTTTCTTTTTTAGTAATGCTTCTATATTCTCCAGATCAGAACGGAAGCTTTTGTCCACTTCGCACTGTCCTTTTACGGTTTTACAGGCATGGAGTACGGTTGCATGATCTTTATTGCCAATAAACTTGCCAATCTTTGAAGTAGAGAAATCTGTATGTGTTTTGGCTAGATACATTGCTACCTGACGAGCTTGTACCACTTCTCTTTTTCGTGATTTAGTATGGATGGCAGTAGTATCTAATCCAAAATGTTTGCATACCACATTGATGATATCATCAATACCAATGCTTTTGGCCTCATTACGAACAACGCCACGTACAATGTGTTGCGCCAGATCGAGATCTATTTCTTTATTGAAGATAGTAGAACGCGCCATGATAGCAATAACGATACCTTCAAGGTCGCGTACGCTCTCATTAACATTCTCTGCAATATATTCAATAACTTCAGGAGGGAACTGTAAACCATCACGATGAATTTTATTACGCAGAATATTTTTACGTAATTCTACTGTTGGCTTTTCAAGTTCAGCCACCATTCCCCATTTAAAACGGGTAAGAAGGCGTTCTTCCATTCCTTGTAATAATACGGGTGCCCGGTCGGAAGTAAGAATCAATTGCTTGCCGTTTTGGTGCAGGTGATTAAAAATATGAAAGAAAGTATTCTGCGTTTTGGTAACGCCTGCAAATTCTTGAATATCGTCAATAATCAGTACGTCGATTGTCTGGTAGAAGTTGATGAAATCGTTTGTAGTATTATTACGAACAGAGTCGGTATATTGTACCTGAAAAAGATGTGCTGATACATACAATACTCTTTTCCCAGGATACAGTTCTTTTATTCTTGTTCCGATGGCATTGGCTAGGTGAGTTTTTCCTACCCCTGATGCACCATGTAAGAACAAGGGGTTGAAGGCAGTACCAGCTGGATTTTGAGCTACGGCTTCAGCAACACTTCTCGACAGTTTGTTACTGTATCCTTCAATGAAGTTTTCGAAATTATAGTTGGGGTTTAAATGTGGGTCCAGATCTTGTGGTGCCGGAGCATGTAATAGGTTCGGTGCTTTATTGCCACTACCACGAATTACACTTGTTTGTGGCACGGCTATAGAGCGGTTGCTGGCTTCAAGATTTACCGTTTTATTCGGTATTGAAGTCCGGTCTACCATTACATTATACATTAACTTGGTTCCTTCGCCTATGACTTTATATAAAGTCTTTCGTAACAAGTCCACAAATTTATCTTCCAGAAATTCATAGAAGAACTGGCTGGGTACTTGTACGATTAACGTTTTGTCCTCATATTTTAATGGTACGATGGGAACAAACCAAGTTTTATATGTCGATTCGGGAACATTGTCTCTAATTATTTCAAGACAGCGGTTCCACAGCCCGACATGATTGGATTCACTCATAATGGCTATAATACATTTATTAATTAAGCAAAACTTCTACGCTTGCAAAATTGGGAATCTTATTTGAGAAAAACAAATCTATTTTTTCTTGTATTTCTCACTGAAAGAATAATGCCTTTACTTTCAGATACTTATGATCCTTCGATAAAATAGTCCCATTGTTGGTACTATTGCTTTTTTATAATATTCTGTCTGTGAGAGTGTTATAGTATTATCAAAGGAGTAAGATATTTAAATAAGCATTTCTATATTTTATTTCTTTCAGTCTGTCTATGCACTTTTCAAAGCTTTTAAGACTTGTAATTGAATACGACGCTATTTAGATAAAATCTATATAACGCTAATTTCTTACTTATCTTTCTTTCCGAATAAAGAGAAGTGCACATACCGTTTGGGGTGCTCTTTTAAGTCCTCAAGTAGGCTCGCAGCATTAGCAGTTGTTGCATTCAGATTGTTATAAAGTTGTGGATCGTTTAGTAACAATCCTACTGTATTGTCTTTGCTGTTTAGCTTTTCTGTAACCATTTTTACGTTGGCCAGTGTTTGTTCAATTTCTTTGAACGTAGCAGCATAATCAATTTCCTTCAGGCTTCCACTAATAGTAATAAAGTTATCTCCGATTGTATTTAGTTTACCTGTTAGCTGTGGAATATCACGTCCCATTAATACCTTTAGTTGTCCACTTGCTACTTCAAGATTAGCAGCAGTCTTTTCTACAGAGTGTAGTGTAGCGGGAATGCTCTGATTATTCAGAATGTTATTTAAAGAGATCATAATGGAATCCAGTTTCGGCAACATTTGTTCTATCTGCGGCATGAGTGCAGCTACGCTTTCCATCATACCGTTGTTCAATTTACCTGGAATAGTGTCTCCTACTGCATATTTTTCCCGGGGATTGTTTGCCAGAAGGATATTCATTCTTACTCCTCCCATCAATTCGGATACCAATTCGGCAGAACTTCCTTTAGGGATGCGGAGCTCTGTATCCAATTCTACTTCTACTATTACATTTTCAGCTTGGTTATAATCATAATAAATGTCACGTACAATACCGACGCGTACTCCATCAGCGAAAACGGGGCTTGATTTAGCCAATCCGTTTACATTCTGAAATTTTACATAGAAATAACTTGAAGGTTTGAACATATTGATTCCCTTCAGATAGTTGATACCGTAAACGAGTATACACAGGGCAATGATTCCCGCTATTCCTATTCTGACTTCTTTTGTAATGTATTTCATTTCTGTTCTCTATTTATTTCGTTTCTTTTTAAACTCTGCAATTGCTGCGTTAATATTCATTTTTTCTCCATCCCGGAAAGCTATAATAAAAGCATCCTTAAACTTATCTGTAATAGCACGTTTACTTCTTAATACTTTATTATAATCGGTTGAGGCTCCATAAGTGTACTTATACAATCCTTTTTCTTTATAATAATCTACGTCTTTCAATCCCTTTAAACGTTTATCGTTTTTGGTCAGCGGACTTGACGAAGTTAGTATCTGTATTTTAAACGTTATTTCTCCACTATTTGTTGCACTTTCTACTGTGATAGGACGTTGCTGTGGTTTAGCTTGTGCTACCAACTCCGTTTGGTCTGGTGCACTGTCTGGTTTTTCTTCTTTAGGCTGTTGGGCTGCCAGTTCGTTCTCAGACATCTCTTCATCATCAGGAATGATGGTACGGCTGACACCTGTCAGACGAATCTCATGTTCTTTTTTATAAGTAAGAAAAGCACGATAGATTCCTTTAGCTAATGTACCGGTTCCTTCTTCGGAGTTGAGATAGCGCTCTTCTTCAGGAGTTGAAATAAAACCCAGTTCTACCAGAATACTTGGCATAGCGCTTGCTTTTAGTACAAGAAATCCGGCTTGGTGTACTCCGCGATCTACACGCTTGCAGGTATGGCGGAATTGTTTTTGTATCAGGGAAGCCAAATGTACACTTTGCTCCATATATTTATCCTGCATAAATTCAAAGATGATATACGACTCAGCCGAGTTGGGGTTAAAGCCGGCATAACGGGTTTTATAATCACTTTCGTAAAGGATTACTGAATTCTCACGTTGTGCAACAGCGAGGTTAGCGTCCGATTTGGCAAGACCGAGCGTCCAGGTTGATGCGCCTTTAGCGGTGCGATTATTGGCTAATGCATTGGTATGTATGGAAATAAACAGGTCGGCTTTGGCATTATTAGCTATTTCTGCACGACGATTCAGTGGGATAAATACATCTTTAGTGCGGGTAAAGATTACTTTCACGTCATCACAGTTCTTTTTGATCATGTTTCCCAGCTTTAATGCAACGTTCAGGTTGATATTCTTTTCTTTAGAAATCTTACCTACGGCTCCAGGATCATGCCCGCCATGCCCGGCGTCAATTACGACAACAAAGTCTTTTGCCCATGAATTACTGATACAAAGCGGGGAGCTAAGTAGCCAAAGGCAAATGAATGTATATAATATGTAGTATCTATGACGTCTCATTTTATTGGAATGACGATGCAAATGTAGCAGAATTTTGCTGAAAACTTACTATTCACTATTAAGTTTTGTATTTTTTTCCATATTTCATGGGTTTATTTCCATGATTCGTTGTTACTTTGTGTTTTGAAATTATAAATGATATAGCGATGCTTAAGTTCCTGAAGAATTGGACGTTGCCCATTGCCATGTTGGTGGGGGCCATTGGTTATCCATTATTTATCACTCTTTCTTTCTTGACTCCGGTACTTATTTTTACCATGTTACTACTCACTTTTTGTAAGGTGTCTCCTCGTGATTTAAAGCCGAAGCCTCTACATTTATGGTTACTTTTGATTCAGATTTTTGGGGCTATTGCTGTTTATTTACTCTTTTTCCGTTTTAATAAAATTGTAGCAGAAGGAGCAATGGTTTGTGTTATTTGCCCTACAGCTACTGCGGCTGCTGTTATTACTTCCAAATTGGGTGGGAGTGCTGCCAGTTTGACTACTTATACATTGATTGGTAATATTGGTACTGCTATTGCTGTTCCGGTTTTGTTTCCATTGATTGAGGCGCATGCTGATATTAGTTTTTTTGATTCGTTTTTGTTGATATTGAGTAAAGTTTTTCCTTTATTGATTTGTCCTTTTTTAGTTGCATGGTTTTTACAACGTTTTGTACCTCGCGTACACCGTACGTTGTTGAATTATCATGAACTGGCATTCTATCTTTGGGCTGTATCTCTTGCTATTGTTACTGCACAGACTCTCTCTTCTTTAATTAATGATCCGGCAGATGGGATAACTGAAATCATGATTGCTCTCGCAGCTTTGGTAGTTTGCTGTCTGCAATTCTTTTTTGGAAAAACACTCGGTAGTTTGTATAATGATCGCATTAGTGGCGGTCAGGCGTTGGGGCAAAAGAATACCATTTTAGCTATTTGGATGGCTCACACATATTTGAACCCTCTTTCTTCCGTTGCTCCGGGAAGTTATGTTTTGTGGCAAAACATTATCAATAGTTATCAGTTGTGGAAAAGGAGAAAGAAAGAGATTGAATAGTAAGTGTAAATTTTTGGTAGTTAATTGTTTATAATATGGGAGACAAGATGAATGCAGATTATAAGGTAGGTGATTTGATTTATGACGCAAATATTTATGATGGATTAAACACCTTCCTGTCTGATTTGCAATTTTACAAAAAGTGGTTGCCGGAAAATAAGGATGATAGGAGGATACTTGAACTCTGCTGTGGCACAGGCAGACTTACGCTTCCGATAGCAAAGGATGGATACAATATTTGTGGGGTTGATTACACTTCATCCATGCTTGAACAGGCAAAGGCAAAAGCTTCTGAAGCAGGATTAGAGATTAATTTCATTGAAGCAGATATTAGAACATTAAACTTGCAGGAAAAATTTGATTTTATTTTTATCCCATTCAATTCAATCCATCATTTATATAGAAATGAAGATTTATTTAAGGCGTTAAAGAGGGTTGAGAGTCATCTCAAAGAAGGGGGCTTATTTTTGCTTGATTGCTTTAACCCTAATATTCAATATATTGTTGAAGGCGAAAAAGAACAAAAAGTAGTTGCTGAATACACAACCAGCGATGGAAGAAAAGTATTGATAAAACAAATAATGCATTATGAAAGCGCAACCCAAATAAATCGTATCGAATGGCATTATTTTATAAATGGTGAGTTTCATTCAATCCAAAATATGGATATGAGATTGTTTTTTCCTCAAGAATTAGATTCATATCTGGAATGCGCTGGATTTAATGTTCTTCACAAGTTTGGAAGTTTTGAAGAAGAAGCCTTTAATGATAATTCGGAAAAGCAGATATACGTTTTATCATTTAATAAATGACGTTACCAATTTTAGGTGTATCCTGGAGCAGCATTTGCTGCAGACAAAACATTTTAATTGTTAGAGAGTCCGCTTGGGCTGATGTGAGAAAAAGTATTATACGAAATCTACCTGAAAGTATTGCGATATTGTCTACATGGGCAATGGATAGTGATTCTTACAGTAGGTATTTTATGCCTGCTTCTAATTCTAATAATATCTTTTTGGCTGCGAGCCCACCACCATATCCGGTTAATTTGTGATTGCTGCCAATAACACGGTGGCAAGGGACAAATATGGAAATGGGATTTGTACCATTGGCTGCTGCTACTGCACGGATGGCCTTAGGATTGTTTAATCTTTGCGATAGTTTTGCGTAAGATATGGTTGTTCCGTAAGGAATATTAAGTAATTCATTCCATACGGCTTTTTGAAAGTCTGTTCCGATAAAGGCTAATGGAATATCAAATGTAGTTCTTTTTCGAGAGAAATATTCATCTAACTGCGCCATTGCTTCCGTTATTATTTCAGAATTTCCTATTTCATATTTAGCATGTAGTGTGTTCTGTAGCCGTTTGTCAATTACTGCTCTACGTTCCTCATTCATCCAATCGCACATGCAGAGCTTCTCTTCAAAAGATCCAAGTATTAACTTCCCGCATATGGATTGATAGTATTGTATTTGAATTGTTTCCATATTGTTATGTGTCTATAATTGTTGTTTATTAAATTGTTTGATGGGAGGGAGTATATGCTGTCCTTTAAGGTTTCGTTTTGTTTCATTAGGTTGAGAATTTTGTTTCAACCTATTGAGAAAGATTTCTCAATACGGTGAGAATTTTGTTTCAACACGTTGAGAATATTTTCTCAAAGGATTGAAACAAGATGAAACATTCGTGTTCCGAATCAATATAGTAGATACTTTTCCCGCATTTCTTTGTACTTTTGTAGTTCCGTCTTCCATCCTGCCCGTATTTCCGTTTCACTTTTTCCTGCTAAAATCTCTTTACGTATAGTATCTGTACCCATTAGAAGGTCGAACCAGCGTGCTCGGTCGAAGAAAGCGCTCCCGGCATTCGATTTCCAGTAAAAGCGCAGGAAGTAACGCAGAGTGAATCCATCTATATTGGCAACTCTTCTTAAATCTTCTCCATAACACAGTTGGTCTTTGTGCATGGGATTCTTGTCAAAACCGGGTAGCGAATGCGGAGTGAATGTAAAGTCACCATACTTTTTATCCGGTGCACCGAGCACCTGAAATGGGAAGGTTGTACCCCGCCCCACACTGATACGGGTTGCTTCAAACGGACAGAGAGAAGCGTATAACCGTATAGCCTGGTCATTAGGCAGATTAGGCGAGGGCTTAATAGGAAGAGAATAAGGTTGGCCGTGTTCCCAGCCCGTCATGGGAATGACTGTCAACCGGCAGGCATCCGGGGTTTTGTTTATCCACCCTTCACCATTTATCATGAGCGCCAGTTCGCCAATGGTGCAACCGTGGAGTATAGGGATAGGCAATATACCTACAAAACTACGGAAAGCAGGACGAAGAATGGGCCCATCTATATAGTCGCAAGGGTTGGGCCGATCGAGTACAATCATCTCTTTCCCATTCTCAGCGCAAGCCTCCATTACATAAAACATTGTACTGATATAGGTATAGAATCGTGCTCCCACATCTTGTATATCGAATATAATAATATCTATATCCTGCAATTGTTGCATGGTAGGCTTTTTATTATTCCCATAGAGTGAGATGAGAGGGGTTCCCGTCCGACTGTCTTTTCCGTCTTTTATCGTTTCACCTGCGTCTGCATTACCACGGAAGCCGTGTTCCGGGGCGAACACTTTCACTACATTAATGTTTAGTTGTAAAAGGGTATCGAGCAGGCAGGTTTGTTCTTCACCAACAATGGAGGTGTGGTTGACTACCATTCCTACCCGTTTCCCTTTCAGCAGTGGTAGATATTCTTCGGTACGTTCTGCTCCGGTAGCGAGAGTGCCTTCTGCAAAGAGGGTGCTAATGCCAATAAACAGGCTGGTGAGAATGAAGATTATTTTTCGGTGCATCTCGGTATTTTTTAGTAATATTGCACAAAAATATCCATTTGTATTGATTATTACAAGTTATAATAGGTGAAGTTATGAATCCGATTGATATAATTGATAAATACTATCCACAGGATAATGAATTGAAACATATTTTATTAGTACACAGCCAGTCGGTGGCCGACAAAGCACTGTGGATAGCTGCGCGGCATCCGGAGTTAAATCTTGATGAAACATTTCTTTATGAAGCAGGCATGCTTCATGATCTTGGTATCTTTCTGACGGATGCTGCTCCTATTTATTGTTTTGGTACAGAACCTTACATCTGCCATGGCTATCTGGGAGCGGATTTAATGCGTAAAGAAGGTTTTCCGTTGCATGCTTTGGTATGTGAAAGACATACGGGTGCCGGGCTTTCATTGAAGGAAATTCTTCGTCAGCAGCTTCCGATTCCTCATCGCGAAATGCTTCCTGTGAGTATGGAAGAACAGGTAATATGTTTTGCGGATAAATTCTACTCAAAGACCCATCTTGACAGAGAAAAAACGGTAGAAGGTGCCCGGAAAAGCATTGCGAAGTATGGAGAGGAGGGATTGAGCCGTTTCAATCGCTGGTGTGAGCTATTCTTGTAGCACTAAAAAATAATTAAAAAGAGAGATTCCGATGTATAATTGATGAAGATTGTGTACTTTTGCCCCTTCAAGCGTAAACTATTAGTTAATGACGCCATTGAAAGCAAATACATTAATATCATTTATACTACTGTTTGTCTTACTGGTGCTTCCTGATGAGGCCATGTCTCAACGTCGCCGAAACAGGGGAGTAGAAGGAGGTGTAGAGACATTTAACCCTCCGGCAGCTCTGAATGCAGACTCTTTGACGACTGACTCGGTCAGAACAGATTCTGTTGTTGCTAAACCCATTAAGAAACAGCCACTGGATGCTCCGGTGATTTATTCTGCAAACGATTCCATTGTTTTTGAAGAAGGAGGATATGCTCATCTTTATGGAGATGGGAAGGTAAACTATCAGAAGGTAGAGTTGGGAGCACAAATTATCACCATGAATATGGACAGTAGTACGGTGTATGCTCGTGGTGTGAAAGATTCACTGGGAGTAGAAACCGGAAAGCCTGTTTTTAAAGACGGTGATACTTCTTATGATACGGAGGCTATCCGTTACAACTTTAAGAGTAAAAAAGGATATATTAATAACGTTGTCAGTCAGCAGGGTGAAGGATATGTAACCGGTAATAATGCAAAGAAAGGCGCTGATGATGAACTGTTTATGCAGAATGGTAGGTATACTACCTGTGATCATCATGATCATCCTCACTTTTATCTTCAACTAACAAAAGCTAAAGTCCGTCCGAAAAAGAATGTGGTAACGGGGCCTGCTTATCTGGTGGTGGAAGATGTACCGTTACCATTGGCTGTACCCTTTTTCTTCTTTCCCTTTTCCAGTAGTTATTCTTCTGGGTTTATTATGCCTACTGTTCTTGATGATTCTGCCCGTGGATTTGGTCTATCGGATGGAGGATATTACTTTGCTATCAGTGATTTGATGGATTTGAAATTAACAGGTGATATCTTTACGAAAGGTTCGTGGAGGTTAGGGTTGGAGACGAATTACAACAAGCGTTATAAGTTTTCCGGTTCTTTGATGGCCGATTATCAAGTGACAAAGACGGGAGATAAGAATATGCCGGACTATTCGGTATCAAAAGACTTTAAGATTGTATGGAGTCACCGACAGGATCCTAAAGCAAACCCTAATGCTACTTTCTCGGCGAGTGTAAATTTTTCAACTAGTAGTTATGAGCGTACCAACATTGGTAACTTATACAATTCTCAGTTGCTGACTCAAAATACTAAGACATCAAGTATCAGTTACTCACGTACATTTCCAGATATTGGTCTGACATTGTCGGGGACTACTAATATCTCGCAGACTATGAGAGATTCTTCTATTGCAGTGACATTGCCTGATCTTAATATTTCATTGACTCGTCGTTTCCCATTCAAGAGAAAAAAAGCAGTAGGTGCAGAGCGTTGGTATGAAAAAATTTCTTTCCAATATACCGGTCGTTTGACAAATTCTATCACAACTAAAGATGATCGGTTGTTTAAATCAAATCTGATAAAGGATTGGAAAAATGCTATGCAGCACACCATACCAGTAAGTGCTACATTTACCCTTTTCAAATATTTCAATCTGACCCCGTCATTCAATTATACAGAACGTTGGTATACTCACAAGACTGATAATTATTACGATGAAGAAAAGCGTCAGTGGGTAGCTACCGATACTATTTATGGTTTTAACCGCGTGTCCAATTATAATTTCTCTTTGGGGTTGAGTACCAAACTTTATGGTATGTATAAGCCTATTTTTATGAAGAAGAAAGAGATACAGATTCGTCATGTTGTTACTCCGCAGGTAAGTGTGAGCGGTGCACCGGGGTTTGGGAAGTATTGGCAGGAACATGAAGATGCCAATGGAAATATGTCGTATTTTTCTCCTTATACCAGTCAGCAGTTCGGTACGGCACCACGTGAGAAACAGGGGACAGTGACTTTTGATTTGTCGAACAATATAGAGATGAAGTTTAAAGACCGGAATGACTCTATTAAAAAGATAAGTCTGATTGATGAATTAGGAGGTTATATTTCTTATAATATGGCTGCTGAGAAGAGACCGTGGAGTGATCTTACTTTGCGTCTACGCTTAAAACTGACAAAAAACTATACTTTCAATCTGAATTCTACATTTGCTACATATGCCTATACGTTTGATAAAGATGGTAGGGTTGTGACTGGTGACCGTACAGAATGGTCTTACGGACGTTTCGGACGTTTTTCCGGTTGGGGATCTTCATTTAATTATACTTTCAATAATGAAACCTGGAAGAAGTGGTTTGGTCCTAAAGACGACAAGGATCAGAAGGATAAAGACAAGGATCAGAATGGGGAAGATAGCGAAGATATGGATGCTGGAAATGATACCGGAACCACAAAAAAGGTGGAGAAAGCACAGGCGGACGCTGATGGTTATCAGGTGTTCAAGATGCCATGGTCTTTGAGTGTGAACTATTCATTTAATATTCGTGAAGATCAGAGCAAACCTATTAATGTACATTCAATGCGCTATCCGTTTTCTTATACGCACAATATTAATGCCTCTGGTAATATCAAGCTTTCAAATAACTGGCAGGTGTCTTTTAGTACCGGTTACGATTTTCAGGCGAAAGAAGTAACTCAGACGTCAATGACTATTTCTCGCGACTTACACTGTTTCAATATGTCAGCAAGTCTCTCTCCTTTCGGACGTTGGAAATACTATAACTTTAAGATTAGTGCTAATGCAAGTATTTTGCAGGATTTAAAGTGGGAGCAAAGAAGTCAGACGCAGAGTAATATACAGTGGTATTAAAAATTTCCTTCTACTTTTAAGTATATATTCGATAGAATTTCAAAGAAATAAAAAAGCCAACCAGTCACTGAGACTGGTTGGCTTTTTTATTTATAGAATATTCCTACTTTATGATCAGTTTGACTGTTTCTGTTTTTGCATCGGTAGCGATTACAACCAGATAAGTTCCTGAACTAAGTGTGTTGATATTCATACTCTGTTCTGATGTTTCATTACCTGTAGTAGTAAGTACAGTTTGTCCGAGTAGATTATGAATTGCAATATTCTTAATCTGACTTCCATTGGTCTTGATATTGATCTGCTCACTTGCTGGGTTGGGATAAAGTGACAACTCTGCTTTAATGGTAGTATTATTTTTAATACCTGTAGGAGCGTTCTTTCCAAAGTTTGGACGGATATAAGGAGCCCCATAACCCGGTAGTTCACTCATGAATCCATTTTTGGATGCTGCAATTAATCCATCTTTTGATTGGTCACATACTAATCCCATGTTCACTGCACTTTCTTGTTTTACCTCAAACATATATTTACCGGGAGCAAGATTTGTTTCAGGGAGTTTGTAAACGATTTCTTCTCCACCTTTACCTCTGAGTACAGATTTGGTAACCATCGTTGCTCCTATCTCTGAGTTATTATTAGTGTTTATTTTATATACGTTCAGGGTGATTTTATCGTTGGCTTGTTCTTCTTTAAGCATGAAACCAAGGCTGAGTGAGGTCAATACGTCCTCTTTCAGTATAGTGAATGCTGCACCAAATGCAACGGGACCACTACCACTACCTACACCAAATTTGAAATCGGTTGGGTTATCCCAGGCATAAATAGAATCGGTTACAATCGTTGTAAGCTGAGCTGTATTATTTGTAAGGTCGTCATCCTGAGTAATGCTAGCTTCGACAGAGAAAGCAGGTACTTGTTCTTTACTGCTTACTATATTGTCCAGATTAAAATTGAAGGTTTCCTTCTTTGTTTCTCCTACAGCCAAGGTCGGGATGGTGGTAGTTGCTAAAACATCATCATAAGCTTTCACGTTCAGTTTGATGTTGTTTTCAACTTGTTGTCCATAGTTTGCAACAGTTACTTCAAACTTCTGTGCCGTGTTTTTGATGTGGAATTGAGGAATCATTCTTGGATATTTCTCTTCGCTGGTGATTGATTCTACCTTAATATCATGTTCCAAAATCTTACTTACGCTGATACTGAATATTTCAAGATAAGACAGTTCGGTTGCGTTGAAGCTGATACCATAGTTACCTTCTTCGGTTACAGTAAATGTTATCTCTTTCTTAACTGTAGTATAATTAGTAAATTCTTTGAATTTCCCTAATTCGTTCCAGTTAGTTATATCACTTCCACTTTTTCCAAATGTAATGTTAAACAGGTCATATTTTATACCTCCGATAAGCAGTTCACTTCCTGCACTGTAATTGAAGCTGAGGCGATAGTTACCCGGTTCCATATGAATACATCTGGATAATAAAGAAGAAGGTACTTCTGCTTTATAAGCTCCGGACTTATAAATCCAACCGTTAGGGGTTATAGGATTCCAGTTTAGAAGATCAATGGCTTTCTCGAAGTTGGATTCAAACGGTAATAGGGCAGGTGATAGATTAATAACACGACCCGCTACCGTATCATTGGCAAAATTCGTTTGACCTGTGCACTGAGCTACTACTTTTATATTGTATCCTTGATCTACAGATGAAAAATCAACAGGTGTGGCAAAAGTAACATCCAATGAAGCATCTGGAGCTATTACCTCTGTGAAATCTTGTGTCACTTTGATATCTTCATCTTCCAATTCATAATATAGGCTGAAACCGTTGATCGGTCCTGTTCCTAAGTTTTTGACAGTTACTTTGATAGGGCTACTTCCCAATGTACAATCGGAAGGAGGAAGTATCAGATTTTCCAAAGCAATATCCGGCACTCCATTAAAGCTGCCTTCATCAATAGCTATATTATCTATGTAGATACTTCCTTTATTTTTTTCTGATATAGCATGAAAAGAGAAGTAATAATCTCCGGCTTCTGCTACTTCAAAGTCGTTGATACTGGCAACCCATTCCTTGGTTTTTTTGTCTATCAAAGACGCTATGACTGTCATTGTGGTAACGTCGCTTGATTTTCCATAGAGTACTTCAAACCTTTCAGGATAATTAGTTGACGATGATGTGCGATAGTAAAAAGAAATACAATTAGCTCCGGCCTTCAGGGTAACAGGATTTTTTGTAGTAAGATAATCATCTGCTGCATTTTTGCTGTTATACTGATACCTTGCTATTCCTTTTCCGCCATCTGCGTCGGGTTCACTATCTCTGTCATTCAGCCAGGTTGATTTATCATTATTATTATCAAGTACCACCCAATTATTGGTGAAATTCTCTTCAGCTGCAAAGTCTTCATAGAAGAGGTGCTTTGCCGGCTCCTCGGCCATTGCCACCAGTGCTGTTGATTGCAATGCCAACAAAAGTAATAATCTTTTCATAAGCGCATGTTTTTTAAATTGTGAGTAATCTATTTATTGTTTAATGAACTTTAATGGAACCGATTTTCCATTGTCATCAGTGTAACTGCCTACAAGACCTAACCAACTGTTTAAAGCCGGAATTTCTAAACCGAGAGCATGACCAACTTCAAAGCTGATTACCTTGTCTTTGTAAATACCTGTTATAGGGTCGGATGTTTTAACCCACATACCACCTGATATCTGTTTGTGAGTGAGTTCGACTCTGTTATTACTATACATTCCTACCGGTTGGCTGGCGGTTATAGTCAATTTATACTCTCCTTCATTTCCTGTTTCTTCTACATCTGCAATAGCAGCTCCACCGTGTCCAAAGTCTAAATATATCTGTTGGAAAGTGTTGTCTACAGAAGTAAGAGTACATGCATACCCTGTCACTCCGGTTGGAGTCGGAAGCTGGCTTTTTCCTTCCATCGAGTATTTTCCTTCTATAGGACTGTTTTCTACTATATTAATTTTGCACGTATTTATTGAACCAGCAGTTGCCCCTTCTACATCTGCAATCGCTATTGAAAAAGAGCGATTCTGCACTATTTGCTCGTTGGCTATTGAAAGAAGGGTTTCCACATTTACTGATTCTGTCCGCATCGGAATGGATAGGTGGTCTTCCGTTATGAGAATTGCTTTTTCACTTTCAAAGCCGCTATTGTTTTCTTTCAGGATAACGTGTACTTTTATGAGTCCGTTACGTTCTCCTTTTACTACGATGGGTAGATTAAGGATAGAGGTAAGCTCTTTTACCTCAATTTCAGCCGATTGAAATTCAACGGTAGCCTCTTGGGTATTAAAGTTTTCATCATTACTACAAGCAATCATAGTAAATGATAAAAGGAATATGGTTAGTAATTTGAAATAATTCATAACAGTTTCATTTTATGTATTGAGATTAGTAACCTGGGTTTTGTTGGTTCTTAATTTGAGGATTAGCATCTATCTCCGCTTTAGGGATAGGCCATACCCAACGTATGTTATCCGTTTTTATATTCAGATCTAGAGCCAGTTCATAGGATAGTTGTACCGACTGAGGTGTTTGGCGTCTGAACTCTTCACCGTATCGTTTTAAATCAACAAGACGGAATCCTTCGCCGAATAACTCACGTTCTCGTTCGGCACGGATTAGATTTTTGAGGGTCAATCCTGTCACCGGTGCATATTGGATGGAGGCGTCACGAGCTGACATTAACTCAAATAATATATCATAGGCCATTGATTCGTCACCCGCTTCTCCTCTTAGGTAATAGGCCTCGGCTGTAATAAGATATTGTTCTGCAATACGGAAAATCTTGGGCTTATTCACATAGTTGTTAGTCCCTTCATACATTTCCGGATTTCCGGGATATTTAGTGAATACTATTAATCTCTGCTTTTGATTGGTTGAGAAGGCTATGTCTTTGAAAGCAAAATAACAGTTGATGCGTATATCTTTCTCTCTGAACGAGTTGATGATATCTTTAGAGGGTAGGAAAACCGGTTTATCGTTGATGTCGTCCAAGAAGTAGTTTCCAATGGTAGGAGCCAATTCTTGTTTAGAACAGGATAGTTGGCAGATTACTTCCGTAGTAATATCATTTTTCCACATCTCTTTAAGTTTCGCTTCATTATTAATGAGTGGATATCGTGCACTTTTAAGTAAGCTTTCGGAGCTTTCAATAGCGGTATCATAGTCTTTGGTTAGTAAGGCTATTCGTGCTTCGAATGCGCTTAGGGCATCTACTGTCAGGTATTCTGATGATTGTGCTCCTTTAGCACTTAGGTTTTCTTTAGCCAATCTGATATCTTCTTTGATAAAATTATAGGTTGCAGCTAAAGTAGCACGTGAAGGATATTTAGTGTTATCGGATGTCGGAGCATATTCGTCTACCAATGGGATGCCATATAGGTTTCCTGCAGTAGCCGGGTCATAAGCTGCACAGAATTTTTCAGCTAACTGAGAGTAAGCAATAGCACGGATCAGATATGCTTCTCCGAGGTAGTTTTTTATTATTGGTTGCTCACTTACTTCAAATATATCTTCCTCCTGAAGTTTTTCTATACTTTTAATGAGTAAATTACATTGGGCAATAGTGACGTAGCAATTACTCCATACAGTAGAAAAAGTACTTTCTGAGGCGTTTGCTTCCCAACGATAAATGGCTCCGAGTTGATTGCCAAAGTAAGAGAGCGGAATAAAACCATCCGCTTGTATTTCAGATGCCAGTGCATTGACTGAAACTCCGATGATCCGTAAGTCGCGGTACATCCCTGTGCGCAATTTCTGGCAATCAGCAAATGACTTGGCGGCACTATCTAAGGGAATCTTGTCATAAGGATACTTGTCCATATCACAGGATACCAGTGTCAGTGTTAAGATAGAGGTTAATATAATTGACTTTAATGTTTTCATATATTTGTAGTTCTTTAAAATTTAACTTCCAGTCCTATTGTGTATTGCCTTGAGTTGGGATAGTCTCCTAATGCCAGATTCGAATCAATTTCCGGATCTATACCAGAGAATTGAGTGAATGTGAGTAGATTACGTCCGGTAGCAAATACTCTGATTCCCTCTATGATTTTGGTTTTCTTCAATATGTTTTTAGGTAATTCATAAGCTATAGTCAGGTTCTTTAAACGGACAAACGCTGCATTCTCTAAAAAGTAATTGGTACGAAGTAAGTTTTCGCTTGCAGTGCCATAGCGCGGTACATCAGTGATGTCACCAGGTTTTTGCCACATGCTGAGCATGCGTCTATTCATGTTAACCATATTTGAATTGGTTGGATTTTCTGTAAAGAACCGATCGTTGTTAATGAGGTATCTTTCACCTATCCATGAAAAATCTATCATCATGGTTATTCCTTTCCAGCCCAAAGATGTTCCGAAACCACCACTGCAAGGAGCAAACATTTTCTTTCCGGTAAATTGCATGTTGTCCATGGTGAATGTCTTGGTTTTATTACCATTTAAGTCGTAGTACATGAGCGAACCGTCTCTGGGATCTACTCCGGCACATAGCACTGAGTAATATTCATTGGGGTCATGCCCTACTTGATATTTCAAACCATATTGTGGAAACGCCAGTTCGTCCAACCCATTGAACAGAGATTCTATTTTGGTTTTATTATAGTTGAAATTGGCATATACGCTCCATCTGAAGTTGTTGGTGTTCAAAAGGTCAAGATTCATATTCAGGTCAACTCCGGTATTCAAGAGAGTACCTACATTTCCCATACCGGTGGAATGTCCGGTAGTGAGTGAGAAGGGTACGTCCATTAGCATATCAACCGTTTTCTTTCGATAGTATTCAATGCTGAAATCCAAACGATCGAACACCCGGGTAGATATACCGGTTGAAAAGTTTTTCAAAGTTTCCCATGTTAAATCGGAGTTACCAACTGTGCCAATGACCCAGCCACTTTGATTATTATAGTTATATTTGCCGCTACCAGCTACCATACCTAAAGAAGCATAGTTCCCTATTTCTGAATTACCTGTGGTTCCATAACTGACTTTTAGCCGTAAATCATTCAACCATTTTGTGTCCTTAAGGAAAGCTTCGTTTTTAATATTATACATGGCTCCAATAGAGAAGAAAGAAGCCCAACGATGGTCTTTACTGAAACGTGAAGAGCCATCTCTACGGAATGAAGCGTCCAGATAGTATCTTTCGTCATAGTTATATTCTCCACGGAAAAAGTAGGAATTGAATACATACTCGGAACGTGCACCGTCAACTTTTGCCGATGAAGCTGAAATGGCGGATAATTGGGTTAACCGTTTATCTTCAATACCTTTACCAGAAGCAGAGAAGCCATCTGCATTATGTATGATTGATTCTTGTCCGGCTAAAAGTGTCATGAAATGTTTCTTTGCAAATGTATGTTTGTATTCAACTGTGTTGGTGAAAGTCCAGTTGCTTGCTCTTTGAAACTGCTCAGAGACATTTCCGTTGAATTCATTATCTTCCCAGGGGTAGTTTACTCCTCTGTATTTATATATATATCCTTCAAAAGCTTGTGCTCCTTTTATGGTCAGTCCTTTTAGCGGAGTTAATTCAATGAATGTGTTTAGGTTGCCTAAAATTCGTTCATTCTTGATAGATGAATTCCGGAAAATCATCATTGGGTTAGTATATCCTGTTCCTGGTAAGTATAGTAAATCTTCTCCGCGTGACCATGTTCCATTTTCGTTCTCTATGATTTCATAAGGAAAATCGATAGGGCGGCCTGTGCGTGCTAATATAAGAGGTGAATTAACCCAGGCGCCTTCATTATTGTCCCTGATACCCAGAGTGGTTGCATAATCCTGATAGGAAATGGCGGAGTTTACTCCAAACTTTAACCAGTCTTTCAATTTAGTGTTGAGATTAACCCTGAAGTTCTCGCGAGTCATGCCCGATTGGAATGAGGTTCCTTCCTGATCAAAATGACCTGCGCTTACATAATAATTTGTAGAACCTGAGGCACCGCTTATGTTCGCATCTATAGAATAAGTAGGAGTGTTATCTCTCAATACATAGTCGGCCCAATCCATACTTAAACCATATTTTTCTATCTTGGCTTTATCGGCCTGAAACTGTGCATTATTAGCTAAAGAAGGGTCACACATTAATTTAAACTGAATAAATTCCTGTGCATTCATCATGTCCTTTTTGAAATCTGGTAATTGGGAGATTCCGTATTGTCCGCGAATCGTAATATTTGCCTTTTCACTCATTTTCCCTTTCTTGGTTGTAATATAAACAACCCCATTGGCAGCACGTGCACCGTAGATAGAGGTTGAAGAGGCGTCTTTCAATACCGTCACATTTTCTATATCATTTGGATTGAGAGAAGTGAAAACGTCATTTGAAACCGGTGCGCCGTCTAATATATATAAAGGTGAGGTTCCTGCATTGAGGGAGGTGTATCCACGCACTCGCATCGAAGAAGTGGCTGTAGGTTCTCCCGAAGAAGTGAATACCTGCATACCGGCAACTTGTCCCTGGAGTGCATCTGCAAAATTCATAGTTGGTTTTGCTTCTAATACTTTGTTATTGACCGTAGAAACTGAACCTACTACCGAACCTAATTTTTTGCCCGTACCGTATCCGATAACTACAACTTCATCAACCAATTGTGAATCCGATTTTAGGATAACCTTCATGTTGGGTTTGATTTCGCCTTCGTATGTTGCCAAACCGATGAATGATATTCGTATTTTATGTGCAGAACTTGGAATGTTTGATAAAGTGAAGTTGCCGTCTATATCAGTAATGGTCCCCATATCAGTACCAATAATTGAAACGGAGGCACCAACGACCGGTAAATTATCCTCTTCAGAGATTACTACGCCCGTTACTTTGGAGGTTTGCGCTATTATTATGTTTGTGCCAACCAGCAAACATGTTAATAATAACATTAATTTTTTAATCATAAGTTTCTTGAGGTTTAATTTTGTATATTATGCCATTTCTGAATGCAAATATATTAATAAATATGAAACTAACAATTTTGTTTATGAAGAAACATTGTAATAATAACAAATGGTTACTAAAACATCTTTATAATATGTTCTAAAGCATCGGTAAAGCTATCTTTTGTGTGATAGTGTAGTGTTAAATAGTCTAAAGCGATAGTGTTTGGGTGCATATTTATGCATTATTGCTCGTTCTGTGTGGTCTGATTGGAGAAAAGAGATGGAAAAAGAGAGGGTATATCAGTTGACGGATTGATAACTGAAGTTATGGTTCTTAGGAAAGTAAAAATTGAGAGTTGAAGATTGCTGTACTATTATGCTGTATGGCAATTTTCAACTCTCAACTTATAATTTTGGACTAAGTCGTCACCAAACGATTTCTGTTTCTCCGTATGTCTTTAAGTATTCATTAGCTCTACTGAAATGCTTGTTTCCGAAGAAACCATTGTAGGCAGATAGGGGTGAGGGATGTGCTGAGCTGAGTACAAGGTGTTTATTACGGTCAATGAACGCCCCTTTGCGTTGTGCATAGCCTCCCCAAAGAATAAAAACGAGATGTTCCCGCTCTTCGGCTAATACACGAATAGCGGCATCTGTAAATTCTTCCCAGCCACGACGTTGATGTGAACCGGCTTGGTGGGCACGTACGGTCAGGGTGGCATTGAGTAGCAGAACTCCTTGTTCGGCCCATCGTGTTAGATTGCCGGTAGTTGGAGCATCGGTACCGATATCTGCTTTTATCTCTTTAAATATATTGATCAATGATGGCGGGAAGGGTACTCCGTCGTTCACAGAGAAACAAAGGCCATGTGCCTGTCCGGGACCGTGATAAGGATCTTGTCCGATAATGACTACTTTTACTTTGTCGAACGGACAGAGATTAAAAGCATTAAAAATCAACTTTCCCGGAGGATAGATGGCGTATTGACTGTATTCACTTTTCACGAATTCTGTCAGTGTACGGAAATAGTCTTTTTCAAATTCGGGTTGGAGGTGAACTTTCCAGCTTTCTTCTATTTGTACATTCATAGTATGAGATACTTTTATATAAGGTGTATGTCAAATGCTTCACATTCTTTTCTCATGTCTTCGGGCCAGATACTTGCTTGGATTTCTCCGATATGAGCTTTGCGGAGGTAGAACATGCACAGGCGTGATTGGCCGATACCACCACCGATAGACAGAGGCAAAGTGTCGTCCAACAGACGTTTATGGAAATAGAGTTCGAGGCGTTGCTCTTGTTTTTCTTCTTTTACCTGGCGTAACAAAGCCTCTTTGTCAACGCGGATACCCATGGAGGACAATTCTATAGAACGCTGTAAAACATCATCCCATAACATAAGATCCCCATTTAATCCCGGTAAGTCATTGAGCCCTTTTGTGGTATAATCGTCATAGTCGGGTGCACGTCCGTCATGCTTTTTTCCGTCACCAAGTTTGCAACCGATACCTATGATAAATACAGCACCATACTTCTGGCAGATAGCATGCTCACGGCATTTAGGTTCCAGAGTGGGATATAGCTGGCGGAGTTCTTCTGCATGAATGAAGTGTAACTTTTGCGGTAGGCAAGGTTTTATTTGCGGATACATTTCGTATACCATATATTCGGTGCGAATCATTGCGGCGTATATGCGATTTACGATTTCCTTGAGAAATTCTACGTTACGTTCTTCTGCTGTCATGACGCGTTCCCAGTCCCATTGATCTACATATAATGAGTGCAGGTTGCCTAATTCTTCATCTGAACGTATGGCGTTCATATCTGTATAGATACCATATCCGGGTTCAATATGATAGTCGGCAAGTGTTAACCTTTTCCATTTGGCAAGTGAGTGTACAACTTCGGCCTGTGCGTCTTCCAGATCCTTGATAGGGAAGGATACAGGGCGTTCTACCCCGTTCAGGTCATCGTTGATTCCCATCCCTTTGAGTACGAAGAGGGGAGCGGTGACACGACGCAAGCGCAGTTCTGACGATAGATTCATCTGAAAGAACTCTTTTATCTGTTTGATACCAAGTTCCGTCTGCTTCAGGTCAAGAAGAGGTTTGTAATTTTGAGGTTTTATAAGATAACTCATAGGTTTATTATATGTTAATTGTCGACAAAGATAGGAATAATATCTATAATATGTATTGCTTTTCGTCTAAAAGAATGTCAATATGATAAAGATTTCCTTGATGTCGGTTTCAAAATAACACATTTTCGGAGGCGGGAATAGAAAGAAGAATGAAAAAATGTCTGAAAGATTAGGAAGATAAGAAGTTTTTATCTATTTTTGTCGTCGCAAATGTAACCCGGCTCTGTAGTTCAACGAATAGAATGTAGGTTTCCGGTACCTAAGATAAGGGTTTGATTCCCTTCGGAGCTACTTTGAGGCTGTGCTTTTTTAATGAGCACAGCCTTTTATTTTTATCTATAAAGCAAATGTTCTACTATTGTTCTACAGTTCATTTGCGCTTTTTATCTGCTTCTTTATTTCCTTGTAAGCTGTTGGTAAAGGTGGTCCATCCATCACAAAGAGCTTGCATGGAAGGATACAGAGCATTTGCGCCGGCATCCAGTAATACTTTGTTATCCAGCGGGCCTGTATTGACTGCTATTGTGAAGATACCGGCTGCTATCCCTGCCTGTACGCCGAGTGGAGCATTTTCTATGACTATTGCTTCGTTGACATTGAAACCACCTTTTTCGAGAGCCATCAGGTAGGGCTCAGGATGTGGTTTGCCGTGTTTTACGTCGAAAGCTGTCACCATCAATTCCGGGTGAAATGTGTTGGGGAAATTGTGCTCGAGACGGTCCAGTAGTGATCGCTGGCCAGAACCGGTAACTACCATAGGAACTAATCCGGCTTCTTTTATTTTTTGCAATAACTCCCAGGCTCCCGGCATCGGTTCGGGTTCGGGGAATTTGTTGAACTCTTCACTTTTTTCGTGATAAATGTTTTCTATTTCGTCCGGAGTGGCTTCCCGGCCCAATTGACGCTGGCTGACAATGTTGATTGTTCCGGCTCCGGTACGACCTTCATGCAGATAGGCTTCTTCGCGACTGAGATTGAGTCCGTGGGCCTGCATTACTTTATGCCAAGCTTCTGCATGATAGGGCATGGAATTAAACAGAACGCCGTCCATATCGAATAGTACGGCTTTCAAGTGTATTTCTTTCTGAGACATATCTTTGATACCTATTGATTTTTGTGCTACAAAGTTACGCTTTTTTTGCATATTCGGATATATTATGTATTTTTGTGGCATAATCAAGAGAACTACATAACATGAAAAAGCTACTTCTTGTATCATTATTACTACCGCTGTTAGTTTCGTGTTCTGGCTCGGCAGAGAGTCCTGTTATTGAAATAACGGGGTTTTTCATTGGAGATGATACTAAAGATTATAGTAAAGATATGGCTTCCATGCCTTCTTTGAAAGTCGGCGATGAAATGACTGTTTCATTGAGACTGGATGGAAATGGTGAGGATCTGAATACGTTTATAGTGAAGGAAGCAGCAGAACAGCTTGGTATAAAAGGGTTTGATTTGCCGGGTGGTGTTTCTTCCGAATCGGATTTGTCGAAGCCGGAGAATGGCGTTATTACGTTTAAAGATGGGATACAATATACCGAACTGAAGGTAGAGGTATGTGTAAAGACAGTGGCCGATGCGGATGCTATATTGGCTTTTTACTTGTCTTCGAAGGCTGAATGTGAAAGTGCCCAGGAAAAGATAGAATTGAAAACGGAAACGAAGAAGTAATATTCGAACCGTATATAAATCAGAAGGGCGGAATTTTTAAAGTTCCGCCCTTTCTATTTATATACTTTTATTTATAGCTTTGCTTGTATCGCTTTTGATTCTTCTTCGTATCCCGGTTTGTTCAACAGAGCAAACATGTTCTTTTTGTATGCTTCTACACCTGGTTGATTGAATGGGTTTACGCCCAGCAAGTAACCGCTGATACCACAAGCTTTTTCAAAGAAGTAGAACAGTCCGCCGATGTTATATTCGCTTAGTTCGGGAAGAACAATGCGCATATTGGGTACACCACCGTCTACGTGAGCCAATTGAGTACCAAGTTCGGCCATTTTGTTCACTTCGTCTACGCGTTTGCCTGCCAGGAAGTTCAATCCGTCCAGGTTAGCTTCGTCCGAAGGTACTTCCAGTTTGTGGTTTACTTTATCTACAGAGATAACGGTTTCAAAGATGGTACGTTCGCCTTCCTGAATCCATTGTCCCATAGAGTGAAGGTCGGTAGAGAAATCTACGGCAGCCGGGAAGATACCTTTGTTTTCTTTTCCTTCTGACTCTCCGTAAAGCTGTTTCCACCATTCGCCAATGTAGTGCAATTTGGGGTTGAAGTTTACGAGTATTTCGATCTTTTTGCCGTTCTTATACAGTTCGTTGCGGGTGGCAGCGTAGAGGGCGGCAGGATTCTCAGCAAAAGGAACGTTTAGCGCACAGGCCTTTTCCATATCGGCAGCACCAGCTACCAGTTTTTCAATGTCAAATCCGGCCACTGCGATAGGTAGCAGACCTACCGGAGTCAGTACGGAGAAACGTCCACCTACGTTGTCGGGGATGATAAATGATTTGTATCCTTCTTTGTCGGCAGTGATGCGTGCTGCACCTTTCTGGGCATCTGTAACGGCTACAATCACTTTCTTTGCCACCTCTTTGCCACGCTGGTCTTCGCACTGTTTTTTCAAAAGGCGGAAAGCAAGGGCAGTTTCAGTAGTGGTACCTGATTTGGAGATATTGATGACACCGAATTTTTTGTCTTTCAGGAATTCGGTAAGTTCATACAGATAGTCTTCGCCGATATTGTGTCCGGCGTAGATGATAACCGGTGCGGTTTTCTTGTCCTGTAACCATGTGAAGCTGTTTGACAATGCTTCGATAACTGCGCGGGCTCCGAGGTAGCTGCCACCAATACCGGCTACGATCACTACTTCGCAATTTTCACGCAATACCTGTGCAGTAGCTTTCAGATCGGCCAGATGTTCCGGGCTGATAGAAGAAGGCAAGTGCAGCCATCCTAGAAAATCATTTCCTTTACCGGTACCGTTTTCTAGTGTTTCTTGTGCGGCTTTTACCTGAGCTTCGTAGGCAGAAACCTTTTCTTTAGAGATAAATCCCAAAGTCTTTTCAATGTTCAAACTAATCATAATGTATATGTTTTAAATATTCTTTTAGTAGTGATTTAGTAGTAAGTAGTCAAGTAGTAAGTAGGAGATGGTTTTACTTACCAACAAGTAGCAAGTACTATCTTCTACTTACTACTTAACTACTTGACTACTTACTACTAAGCTACTTCTTTTCACCTAAATGAATCTGTCAGCAACTTGATCTCGATCATTGGTGATATACGTTCGTACAGAATGTTGTAGACTGCATCGAGTATCGGCATATTCACATGGTGGTGTTTATTGATCTCTTTGATACATTTCGTACCGTAATATCCTTCTGCTATCATCTCCATCTCTATCTGTGCGCTCTTCACCGAATATCCTTTGCCGATCATGGTACCAAACGTACGATTACGGCTAAAATTAGAGTATCCCGTTACCAACAAATCCCCTAAATAAACAGATTCGTCTACGTTTCTGTTCAATGGATGTACGGTGTCGAGAAAACGTCTCATTTCCTGTATGGCATTGGAGATAAGCACAGCCTGGAAGTTATCGCCGTATTTTAATCCGCTGCAGATGCCGGCGGCGATGGCATATACGTTCTTTAGTACAGAGCTGTATTCGATACCTGATACATCGTCGCTAATGGAAGTCTTTATAAAATTACTTCCCAGTCTGCGGGCGAAGATCCGGGCTTTATCCGTGTCCGGACAGGCAATGGTCAGATAGGAAAGACGTTCCAAGGCTACTTCCTCGGCGTGGCAGGGGCCTGCCAACACTGCTATGTTCTCGGGAGGAACGCCGTATTCTTTCGTGAAGTATTCCGATACGATGAGATTGTTGTCGGGTACAATTCCTTTGATAGCGGTAATAATGAACTTGTCTCTTATGCGCGTTTTCAGCTTTTTGAGATGAGTCTTCAAATAAGGGGAGGGGGTGACGAAGACGAGTGTGTCCGATTCCTTCACGATGTCATTGATGTTTGAACTGAAATTAATGCGTTTCATGTCAAACTTCACACCAGTGAGGTAAGCCGGATTGTGTCCAAGTCGTTTAAAGTCGGCTATACGATCGTCACGGCGCATATACCAATTGATAGAGTCCTCTTGTGCGAGGAACATCTTGGCTATGGCTGTGGCCCAGCTTCCGCCGCCCATTATCGCTATCTTACCGGGTAGTTTCATATTGTAGAAATTAAAGATTGAAGATTAAAAATTAAAGGGAGGAGGCGAGAGAGGCCCCTCCCTGTTTAATTTCTAATTTCTCATTTTTAATTAAGTTTCTGTATCCATTCGGTGACATCGTTCACGGAAGGATTGGTCAATTCCAATTTATATTTCTTATTGATGCCGCAAATGTCTTGATGCAACTTCTGCGGATTCACCTCTTTCATCTCTTCTACCAAGTTGTATCCGGCTTTTTGGATAACTGCTATCCAGTCTTGAGGGATGCCTAATTCGGTATATTTGGAATCCGGATCTTTTTTGATGACCTTTTCCGGGCGCATCTGTGGGAAGAACAACACTTCCTGAATGAAAGGTTTGCCGGTCATCAGCATAGTCAGGCGGTCGATGCCGATGCCGATACCCGATGTCGGCGGCATACCATATTGCAGAGCTTTGAGGAAGTCCTGATCGATGAACATAGCCTCGTCGTCGCCTTTTTCGCTTAGTTGTAGTTGGTCTTTGAAGCGTTCTTCCTGATCAATCGGGTCATTCAGCTCGCTGTATGCATTGGCCAGTTCCTTGCCGTTTACCATAAGTTCGAAGCGTTCGGTCAGTCCTGGTTTGCTGCGGTGCATTTTGGTCAACGGGCTCATTTCTACCGGATAGTCGGTGATGAAAGTGGGCTGGATAAACGTTCCTTCGCAGAATTCGCCGAAGATTTCGTCTATCAACTTGCCTTTACCCATTGTATCGTCGATTTCCATGTTCAGTTCCTTGCATATCTGGCGGATTTCGTCTTCGCTCTTTTCGTTGAGGTCGTATCCGGTTTTTTCTTTGATCGCATCCAGGATGGGCAGACGGCGATACGGAGCTTTGAAGCTGATTGTTTTGCCATCGATGGTGGTTTCGGGGCTTCCGTTTACTGCAATGCAAATACGCTCCAGTAAGTTTTCGGTGAAACTCATCATCCAGTTGTAATCTTTATATTGTACGTACAGTTCTATGCAGGTGAACTCAGGATTATGGTTTTTGTCCATCCCTTCGTTACGGAAGTTTTTCCCGATTTCATACACACCTTCAAATCCGCCTACGATCAGTCGCTTCAGATAAAGTTCGGTAGCGATACGCAGGTAAAGGTCCATGTCCAGAGAATTATGGTGAGTGATGAAGGGACGGGCACTCGCTCCACCGGGGATGGATTGCAAAGTCGGAGTTTCTACTTCGGTATATCCGGCTTCATCCAGTATGGCACGCATCGTTCTGATAATGGTGGCACGCTTCAGGAATGTTTCTTTTACACCCTCGTTCACAATCAAGTCTACATAGCGTTGGCGATAGCGCAGTTCGGGATCTTCAAAAGAGTCGTACGCCACACCATCTTTGTATTTTACAATAGGTAACGGTTTGATAGACTTGGCCAGTACAGTCAGCTTTTTGGCATGGATACTGATTTCGCCCATCTGTGTACGAAATACAAAACCTTCGATTCCGATAAAGTCACCTAAGTCGAGCAGGCGTTTGAATACGCTGTTGTACATCTCTTTATCTTCTCCCGGGCAGAGGTCGTCACGGGTGATGTACACCTGTATACGTCCTTTGGAATCCTGCAATTCAATGAAAGATGCTTTGCCCATAACGCGGCGACTCATCATACGTCCGGCTATGGATACCATGCGGGGTTCGTCTTCGTCTTTGAATTCCTGTTTTATATCGGTAGAGAAAGCATTGGTTACATACTCTGCTGCGGGATAAGGCTCAATGCCCATCGCACGAAGCTCATTCAGACTGTTGCGTCGGATGATTTCCTGTTCACTTAGTTCTAATAGGTTCATTTCGTTACGTATTAACTCAATATTTGGTGGCAAAAATACGAAACATTTTTAATATTACGGCATGAACCGGCTGCTAATTTGCCCGAAGGGGAGTAGGAGGGAGGGATGGAAGGGGATGAAACCGGTGATTATAGATTGTCAAATTGACAAAATGTATATAAACTGGGGCAGGAAGACGCTGGTTGTGGCGTGCCGGAGGGTGGGTGCTGTTTTTTCGATTGTAGGGTGATTAAGGGTGTTCATTTTGCTTGTTATCTGATGCATAATGGTGTGTTTGGCTCTTTATGAATGGAAAAGTAGGGCTATTGTGCGGCGTTTCTCCGCTATTTCTTTCATTATGACAGAGATGAGTGCCTCTTTTCGTTGTGTCGGATAGGCGAAAAAGGCGTCAGAAAGTTCTTTTTTTGCTTTTTCGATTGCTCCTCGGTGAGGAAGAAGTTGTTCCCCGGTGAGGAACGAGGTGTTCCTCGGTGAGGAACGGAGCCTTCCCCGGTGGGGAACAGAAGTTTTGCCGGTAGTAAAAGAAGGCTTTATATGCAGAAATGTTGTATGTATATTCTTTTATTGTGCGATAATTTGCATATTCTTGCGTGTGCTATTCATGCTAATCCTCTGGTTGTACTATTTTGTATTCGGGTGTTGTTAGTCAATAAGGGATATTTGTGTTATAAAGATAGTGTTTTGTGTTTTCTTGTGACAAGTGTTAAATGGACGAATTGTCCGGGGTGAGACTGAAACAGACATAACCTCTTTTACGTAGTTTCAAAAAGTGAACTTCCGTTTGTACACCTCTTTGAAAAACACTACTTTTGCACCCTGAATATAAGAAACAGGTATGACAACAGGACAAAAGGCACCCACAGCGTTGGGTACTGAAAAGATTGGAAAACTTTTGATGCAGTATGCCATCCCGGCTATTGTTGCAATGACTGCATCTTCTCTTTATAACATGGTAGACAGTATCTTCATCGGGCATGGAGTGGGACGTATGGCTATTTCCGGTCTTGCGCTGACTTTTCCGTTGATGAATCTTGCGGCCGCTTTTGGTTCGTTGGTAGGGGTAGGGGCTGCCACGCTGATTTCTGTGAAACTCGGGCAGAAAGATTATGACACTGCCCAACGGGTTCTTGGCAATGTGCTGGTGTTGAATATCATAATCGGTTTAGCATTTACTGTTCTTACTTTACTGTTTCTCGATCCCATCCTTTACTTCTTCGGAGGGAGTGAGGCTACTATCGGGTATGCCCGTGATTATATGGAGGTGATTCTGCTGGGCAACGTCATTACCCATCTTTATCTGGGCTTGAACGCGGTGCTTCGTTCTGCGGGGCATCCTCAGAAAGCGATGTACGCCACCATTGCTACGGTAGTCATTAATACCATACTCGATCCGGTATTTATCTTCGTTTTCGACTGGGGGATTCGCGGAGCTGCCATTGCTACGATTGTAGCACAAGTCATTGCGTTGTTGTGGCAGTTCAGGTTATTTAGCAATAAGGACGAATTGCTGCATTTCCACCGGGGCATTTTCCGTCTGAGGCGCAAGATTGTATTCGATTCTCTTGCCATCGGCATGTCTCCCTTCCTGATGAATCTCGCCTCCTGTTTTATTGTGATTCTTATCAATCAGGGGCTGAAACGTCATGGGGGTGACCTTGCTATCGGAGCCTTTGGCATCGTCAACCGGCTGGTATTTGTCTTTGTAATGATTGTGTTAGGATTGAACCAGGGGATGCAGCCCATTGCCGGTTATAATTTTGGTGCCCGGCAATATCCGCGTGTCACCCGCGTACTGAAACTGACTATTATAGGAGCGACTATTGTTACTACTACCGGTTTTCTGCTTGGCATGTTTATCCCCGATCTGCTTGCCTCCATCTTTACTTCTGACGCCGAGCTTATACAGCTTGCGGCAGAAGGGTACCGCATTGTCGTGATGTTCTTCCCTATTGTGGGGTTCCAGATGGTTGCATCCAATTTCTTTCAGAGCATCGGTATGGCAAGCAAAGCTATTTTCTTGTCACTCACCCGGCAGATGTTATTCCTCATTCCCTGTTTGCTTATTCTCCCGCAATACTATGGGCAGACAGGCGTATGGGTAAGTATGCCGGTATCCGATCTGGCAGCGAGCCTTGTTTCGGGTGTTATGCTTTGGTGGCAGTTCCGTCAATTCAGAAAGATGAGCCTTGGATAGAAACGTTGAAAAACTCCGTTCGTCTCTTTTTTCTTCTCTTCTTCTGCATTCTTTCCGATTATTGCGTATCTTTGTAGAAAGTGAAAAGAAGGATCATTATGGGACAGAAAGACAGATACATCCGATTTGACTGGGCAGCGAAGCGCTTACTCAGGAACAAAGCCAATTTTGGCGTGCTCGAAGGGTTTCTTACCGTACTATTGGGCGAGGATATTCATATTCTGGAGATACTTGAAAGCGAAAGCAACCAGCAAAGTGAAGAAGATAAATTCAACCGGGTAGACATCAAAGCCCGCAACAGTAAGGATGAGATTATCATTGTTGAGATACAAAACACTCGTGAACTCTACTACTTGGAACGCATCCTATATGGAGTGGCGAAAGCCATAACCGAACACATTGAGCTGGGCAGTATCTACTCCGACGTCAAAAAAGTATACTCTATCAGTATTCTCTATTTTGACATAGGCCAGGGTAATGACTATCTCTATCATGGTCAGAACGCTTTTGTAGGCGTACATACCGGAGACTTTCTGCAAGTGACCACTAAAGAGAAAGGAGCCATTGTGCGTAAACTACCGGCCGAAATATTCCCGGAGTATTTCCTTATCCGTGTCAATGAGTTCAATAAAGTAGCTGTCACTCCGCTGGAAGAGTGGATAGAGTATCTCAAAACCGGCAGTATCCGTCCCGACACCAAAGCACCGGGATTGGAAGAGGCACGAAAGAAACTGATCTATTATAATATGGAGCCAGCCGACAGACAAGCCTATGACAGGCATATCGACGCAATCATGATACAAAATGATGTGTTAGGAACCGCTAAACTTGAGGGTTTGCAGGAAGGAAGAGAAGAGGGTTTGCAGGAAGGAAGAGAGAAAGGCTTGCAGGAAGGACGGCAAGAAGGACGTCAGGAAGAGAAAAGAGCTATTGCGCGTAATATGAAAGCGCTCAATTTGCCTGTCGAAACCATTGCTCAAATATCCGGCTTAACAAGAGAAGAGATAGAACAGCTTTAATAAAGAGGTTCTTATTTCCCCTTTCCTATCCCCGCCCTTATTCGGCTCAATGATTGTGGTGTGATCCATAGATACGATGCAATGTACTTCAACGGTACATGCAGCAACAATTCCGGCGTTTCTTTTATGAGTGTCAGGTACCGTTCTTTGGCTCTTGGGCTGCCGGCGCTGATCAGCCAGTTTTCGGTAGTCAGCAGTTGGTGCTCCATGAGCCGTCTACCTAAGTTGGCCAGACCGATAGAAGTAGAATACAACTCATTTAATGCAGCTTTTGAAATGCAATAGGCGATGCTGTCAGACATCGCCTCTATGCTTATTTGTGAATAAGAGTTGTCCACATATCCCCATACAGAGAAAGCCGCTTCGCCTTTCGAGGCAAACCAAATGCTGGTGTCTACGCCATCCTTTAGATAATGCCCCCGCCAGATACCTTCTTTTATAAGATAGAGATTTGTATTCTTTGTACCTTCCTGAACAATTACCTCTTTCTTTTTAAACCGTACCTCTTCCATGTGGCTCAGCAATGCTGATGCATCTGCTTCAGACAGTTGATATCTGTTCCGGAATTTCTCTTCAAACGTTTCCATGCTGCAAAGATACATTTCCCCAGTGGGACAAGAAACGATCTTTCAGATAAATTGCTACAATATAGAGAAAAGTCAATAGTTCGGCCAACGGAACGGCCAGCCAAATGCCCGGTACCCCAAAGAAATGAGGTAATGCTAAGAAGCCGATGAGCATAAATACCACACCACGCAGCAGGGTGATAATCGTAGCCCTGTGTGCCCGTTCGATGCTTTGGTAATAACCAATGCCTACAATGTTGAAGGCAAAAAAGAGGTATCCGATAGCGAAGTATGGTATTCCTGCTACAGCGATGTCATAAGCACCATAGCTGCGGTCGATAAATAACGACACAATGTTGCGGTTGCACAAAACGGTTACTATAAAAAAGCAGATGCCGCAAAAAAGGGCGGTCTTTATAGAGAGGCGGAAGGTCTGTTGTACCCGCTTGCTGCTGCCTGCTCCGAAGTTGTAACTTATAATGGGTTGTGCCGATTGTGCAATAGCATTGTACACCATAAATATAATGGGGAAGAAATAGCAAACGATACTGAAGGCTGCTACCCCGTCTTCTCCTAAATGACGGATAAATACATAATTGCCCAGAAACATCATACAGGCTATCGAGGCCTCACTGACGAATGCCGAAGAACCTAACTTTACCATATAGCTGATGTTGCGGAAAGTCAGTTGCCTGCTTTTCCGGCTCAATTTAATGGGATAAAGCCTGAAGGTTCGCGAGAAACGCAACAGATAGATAAGTACCATCAATCCTCCAATCATTGTTCCCAAACTTGTGGCAAATGCCGCCCCCATCAATCCCCATCCAAAGACGAAGATAAAGACGTAATCTAGTACAATATTGCTAATTGCCGCAATGGCATTACACCACATGGCATAGTTGGGCGCTCCATCCAGGCGTACAAAGAACATACCTGCATTGAGCAACAGATAGAAGGTGAGGAACGGGACATACCAGTTCATATACTCTACTACTAAGGGTAACAGTCGCTCCGAGCTTCCTAATAATCTGCCTACCGGTTCTACAAAATAACAACAAAGTGCCGATAAGATAAGTATCAGCAAGGATGAAAACACAAGTGCCTGTGTGATATTAATACCTGCTACTTTACGTTTACCGTGCGATAAGTGGATGGATGCAACTACAGAAGCTCCCACCCCAAACATTAACCCTACTCCGGTCGTAATCATAAACAGAGGGGCGGTAATATTGACAGCTGCCAGTGCGTCGCTTCCTACGCCTTTGCCAACAAAGATCCCATCTGTTATTACAAATACAGCGGAGAAAACCATCCCTAATACTGTTGGTATTAATAACTTACGGAATAACTTAGAGATATCCATGCTCCCAAAGTCGATACTGTCCTTCATTTCTATATTCTCTTTCTTTTTCATGCTGCAAAGGTATGGCAAGAAATGGAGAGAAAAGTTACCATTTGGTAATAAATAATCCGAATCGATAGTGAAAACCAAGATGTGGTAAATTATAGTTCATTTCTGTATGGTTTTGAGTGTATTTCACCACAGAGTAACACGGAGTTCCACAGAGTTTAAATCTTTATTGAAACACAGATTAACGCAGATTTTCGCAAAGGGAAACAAATCTAAGATAAAGAACTACAGTCTTTTAATTTGCGTTCATCTGTGTTAATCCGCGTTTTATCAGATAAATAGTACTCTGTGGAACTCTGTGCTACTCTGTGGTGAGTTTTGCTCATATCTATTCACTTATGCACTCCGCCACAGCGCAGCCAATTGGCATATTGGCACATTGAATAATTAGCACATTATTTTTCTTCTTTTCAGAAATATTCCGTATGTTTGCTTCAGAACCAATATACAAATGTACTATGAGTGGTAATTATGTTATTAATATCGGTCGTCAGTTGGGTAGTGGCGGAAAAGATATAGGCGAGAGGCTGGCAGCCCGGTTAGGAATCGACTTTTATGATAAAGAGTTGATTAATCTCGCTTCAGAAGAGAGTGGACTTTGTAGGGAGTTCTTTGAGAAAGCCGATGAGAAGGCTTCGCAAGGCATTATAGGTGGATTGTTTGGGATGCGCTTTCCCTTTATAAGTGACGGGGCTATGCCCTGTACCAATTGCCTGAGCAATGATGCACTCTTTAAAATTCAGAGTGATGTTATCCGCAATTTAGCGGCAACCAAATCCTGTCTATTCGTCGGACGTTGTGCTGATTATATCTTGCGTGAACATCCCCGTTGTGCTAATATCTTTATATCTGCCTCGAAAGAAGACCGTATCGCCCGGCTTCGAAGCATACATGGCATCAGTGAAGAGGATGCTGAAGGAATGATGGAGAAGGCGGACAAGAAGCGTTCGGAATATTATAACTATTATAGCTATAAAACCTGGGGAGCAGCAGCAACCTATCATCTCTGCATTGATTCTTCTGTGTTAGGTATTGAAGAAACCGTCAGGTTTATAGAAGAGTTCGTTGCCAGGAAACTGAAACTGTAAAAGAGGGGAGAAGGGAGAGGGGAGAATGGAGAAGTACTATGCAGCGTGATAGCGCAGCCTACTTCTTCTCCCTTCTCCATTCTCCCCTCTCCCTTCTCTTCCTACATCATCAGCAGTAATATCATTTGCCCCGCCAGAATGCGCAGAAACATAGTCAGCGGATAGACAGTAGAGTATCCCACGGCAGGTGCATCATTATTTGAAGCCTGATTGGAATAAGCCAATGCGGGAGGGTCGGTGTTACTACCGGCAATAAGCCCCATTAGTGTGAAATAATTCACCTTATAATATAGACGTGCAATTGCCCCGATAATCAGCAATGGAATAACGGTAATAAGGAAGCCATAACCCACATACAATAAACCGTCTCCTTCTACCACCGTGTGTACGAAGTTTGCTCCCGCTTCGATACCCACACTAGCCAGGAATAATACAATACCTATCTCACGTAGCATCAGGTTGGCACTCATTGTTGTATAAGTAACCAAATGAAGTTTGTATCCAAAGCGGCCGATCAGAATAGCCACCACCAACGGACCACCTGCCAAACCAAGTTTTACCGGTGTTGGCATGCCCGGGAAAGCAATCGGCAGACTCCCCAGGAGGATACCTAAGAAAATACCTACGAAGATAGTCACGATATTCGGATGGTCCAGGCGCTTCAATGAGTTACCAAGTACACTTGCCACACGCTCTACAGCATCCTGCTGGCCTACTACCATGACGCGGTCACCTACCTGTAAAGTAAGGTGCGGGTCGGCAAACAAGTCCATACCCGAACGGTTGACGCGGGTAATGTTCACTCCGAACATACTTCGGAAATGCATATCTCCCAATTTTTTACCATTAATATCAGATTTAGTGATCAGGATACGGCGTGATACCATCGGCATGTCTTGCTTTTCCCAGTCCACCTGTACCTCTTTTCCGATGAAAGCAATGATGGCCTCTGCATCTTCTTCAGAACAAACAATAAAGACCTGGTCACCCATATGGAATTCGGTTTCATGATTGGGAATACTGACGTGCCCTTCGTGCCGGATGCGTGAACAGACAAAAGGACGTCCGAGAAAATCCTTTACCTGAATCAGTCTTTTACCATCTATCGATTCATTACGTACCTCAAGGCTCATCAGATGAGGCTTGTGTTTCATATGTTCGGCATCCTGATTCTTGAGTTCTTCTTCCTCTTTCGCAAGGTTGATACGGAAAAGGTAACGAATGGCAATGATGGAACCAATGATGCCAACTACCCCCAACGGATAAGCACATGCATATCCCAAGGCTATCTGAGGCCCGTTGTAGTTGAGTTGTGTCAATGCTTCCTGTGCAGCACCAAGTCCCGGTGTATTCGTTACGGCACCATATAAGATACCCACCATCATCGGCAATTCAATACGGCCGTTGGCAATGAAATAGATAGTCAACGCCACAGCAATATTCAATACCACAATACCTACAGCCAGCAGATTGAGTGTCATTCCTCCTTTTTTGAATGAAGAGAAGAAACTGGGCCCCACCTGTAAGCCGATACAGAACACGAACAATATCAATCCGAACTCGCGGATGAAATGCAGAATGTGTATGTCGCCGGTAAATCCAAAGTGTCCCATCAGGATACCGGTGAACAAAACAAAGGTAACTCCCAATGAAACTCCGAAGATTTTAATCTTCCCTAAGAGTACTCCGGCAGCTATCACAAAGGCATAAAGAAAGACGATGTGTGCTACGGAGCTGGGATCCCATAATAGACTTTGTATCCAATCCATAGTAGTTTTTTATTAAAATTGCCGCAAAATTAGTCATAACAAAGCAGGTAATCAAACAAATTCTCTCTTTTATTTGTTGATGACACCTTGCTATCCGGCTGTGCGAATTTTCTCTAAAAAAAGTATTGCATTAGAAGTATTTGTCTATCTTTGTGAGGCTATTGGCAGCACTTAGAAAGATTCATTAAGATAAAGATAATATTAATCTTGTTTTAAACTTACAATAAACTATGGCAGACAGTAAAGAAAAGCTCTTCTCAGATTTTTCTCCTGTGCCCACCGAAAAGTGGATGGAGAAAGTTACAGCAGACCTTAAAGGTGCTGATTTTGAGAAGAAACTCGTTTGGAAGACAAACGAAGGATTCAAGGTAAAACCTTTCTATCGTATGGAAGACCTTGAAGGATTGAAAACAACCGATGCACTTCCCGGAGAATTTCCTTATCTGAGAGGAACGAAAAAAGACAGTAACGAATGGTTGGTTCGTCAGGAAATCAAAGTAGAATCCCCCCAAGAAGCAAATACCAAGGCACTTGATATATTGAATAAGGGTATCGACTCTCTCTCTTTCCATGTAAAAGCAAAAGAACTTAATGCAGCTTATATTGAGACTTTATTGAACGATATTTGCGCAGAATGTGTTGAACTCAACTTCTCTACCTGTCAGGGTCATGTGGTAGAACTGGCCAATCTTCTGGTAGCTTATTTCCAAAAGAAAGATTATGATTTGAAGAAGTTGCAGGGATCTATCAACTTTGACTACTTCAACAAAATGCTCTCTAAAGGTAAGGAGAAAGGGGACATGGTTCAGACGGCGAAAGCCCTGATTGAAGCCATTCAACCATTACCTTTCTATCGTGTACTCAATGTGAATGCACTTTCGCTGAATAATGCAGGTGCTTATATCTCTCAGGAATTAGGATATGCACTCGCTTGGGGTAATGAATATATGAGTCAGCTCACTGAGGCCGGAGTACCTGCTGCTATAGTAGCGAAGAAGATTAAATTTAACTTCGGCATTAGTTCTAATTACTTTCTTGAAATAGCTAAATTCCGTGCTGCCCGTATGCTATGGGCCAATATTGTAGCTTCCTATAATCCCGAATGTCTGCGCGATTGCGATAATAAAGGAGCAAACGGCGAATGTCGTTGCGCTGCCAAGATGAGGGTACATGCCGAAACTTCTACTTTCAACCTCACTTTGTTTGATGCTCATGTGAACTTGTTGCGTACACAGACAGAGGCGATGAGTGCTGCTTTGGCAGGTGTAGATTCAATGACGGTTGTCCCGTTTGACAAAACTTATGAGACTCCGGATGAATTCTCTGAGCGTATGGCCCGTAATCAGCAATTGTTGCTGAAAGAAGAGTCTCACTTCGATAAAGTGGTTGACCCGGCTGCAGGTTCTTATTATATCGAAAATCTGACAGTATCCATTGCCAAACAAGCATGGGAGCTTTTCCTGGCTGTAGAAGAAGAAGGTGGATTCTATGCTGCTCTCAAAGCCGGTACGGTACAGGCTGCCGTGAATGAGAGTAATAAAGCCCGCCACAAAGCTGTAGCACAGCGTCGTGAAATTCTGTTGGGTACCAATCAGTTCCCGAACTTCAACGAAAAAGCAGGTGAAAAGAAACCGGTAGAAGCAAAATGTTGCTGTGGCGGACACGATACCTGTGAAAAAGAGGTGACTACACTGAACTTTGATCGTGCTGCCAGTGAGTTTGAAGCATTGCGTCTTGAAACGGAGGCTTCCGGTAAACGTCCTAAAGCATTCATGTTGACCATTGGTAACTTGGCTATGCGTCAGGCACGTGCACAATATTCATGTAACTTCCTGGCTTGTGCCGGATATGAGGTGATTGATAACTTAGGATTTGAATCTGTTGAAGCTGGTGTAGAGGCTGCAATGGCTGCTAAGGCTGATATTGTAGTACTTTGTTCCAGTGACGATGAATATGCAGAATATGCTATCCCTGCCTTCAAGGCAGTGAATGGCCGTGCGATGTTCATTGTGGCCGGTGCTCCTGCCTGCATGGACGAATTGAAAGCCGCAGGTATTGAAAACTTCATTCATGTGCGTGTCAACGTACTCGATACACTAAAAGAGTTTAACGCCCAGCTTTTGAAGTAACTTCAATCGTAAATTGTCAATCGTAAATTGTAAATAAGAACATGCGAAAAGATTTTAAGAACTTAGATATATATGCCGCATTTCAGCCCGCTAACGGTGCAGAGTGGCAAAAGGCTAACGGAATCGAAAGTAACTGGAAGACTCCGGAGCACATCAGTGTGAAGCCTGTTTATACAAAAGAAGACCTTGAAGGTATGGAGCATCTGCAATATGCAGCCGGACTCCCTCCTTATCTGCGTGGTCCATATTCGGTGATGTACACCCTTCGTCCCTGGACAATCCGTCAGTATGCCGGATTCTCTACTGCCGAAGAATCCAATGCTTTCTATCGTCGTAACTTGGCTTCCGGCCAGAAAGGTTTGTCGGTAGCATTCGACCTTGCTACGCACCGCGGCTACGACCCCGATCACGAACGTGTAGTAGGTGACGTCGGTAAAGCCGGTGTATCTATTTGCTCGCTTGAGAATATGAAAGTCCTGTTTGATGGTATTCCTTTGAACAAGATGTCTGTATCTATGACAATGAACGGTGCGGTTCTTCCGATTCTGGCTTTTTATATTAATGCCGGCCTTGAACAAGGTGCACAGTTGGAAGAGATGGCGGGAACCATTCAGAATGATATTTTGAAGGAATTCATGGTGCGTAACACCTATATTTATCCGCCTGCATTCTCTATGAAGATTATCTCTGATATCTTTGAATATACTTCACAGAAGATGCCGAAGTTCAACTCTATCTCTATTTCGGGTTACCACATGCAGGAAGCAGGTGCAACAGCCGATATTGAGTTGGCTTATACACTGGCCGATGGTCTGGAATACCTTCGTGCTGGTACGGCTGCCGGCATTGATATCGATGCCTTTGCTCCTCGTCTGTCTTTCTTCTGGGCTATCGGAACCAACCATTTTATGGAAATAGCCAAGATGCGTGCCGCCCGTATGTTGTGGGCTAAGATTGTAAAACAGTTCAATCCCAAGAACCCCAAATCATTGGCATTGCGTACTCACTCGCAGACTTCCGGTTGGTCACTGACCGAGCAGGACCCGTTCAACAACGTAGGGCGTACCTGTATCGAGGCAATGGCTGCTGCGCTGGGACATACTCAGTCGTTACATACCAATGCGCTGGATGAGGCTATTGCTTTGCCGACAGACTTCTCCGCACGTATTGCCCGTAATACTCAGATTTATATTCAGGAAGAAACGTATATCTGTAAGAACGTTGACCCATGGGGTGGCTCTTATTATGTAGAATCTTTAACCAATGCTCTTGCTCATAAGGCATGGGAACTGATTGAAGAGGTAGAGAAATTGGGTGGTATGGCGAAAGCAATCGAAACCGGTATTCCTAAAATGCGTATTGAAGAGGCTGCTGCCCGTACACAGGCTCGTATTGACTCCGGTTCACAGACTATCGTAGGTGTGAACAAGTATCGTTTGGAGAAAGAAGCTCCGATTGATATTCTTGAAATTGATAATACGGCTGTTCGTCTGGAGCAGATTGAGAACCTGAAACGTTTGAAAGAAGGACGTAACGAAGCTGAAGTACAGAAGGCCCTCGAAGCTATCACCAAGTGCGTGGAAACCAAAGAAGGTAACTTACTGGAGCTGGCTGTAGAAGCTGCTCGTGTTCGTGCTACACTGGGTGAAATCTCTTACGCATGCGAAAAGATTGTAGGACGGTATAAAGCAGTAATCAGAACTATATCAGGAGTGTATTCATCAGAAAGTAAAAATGACAGCGACTTCAAGCGTGCTTGTGAACTGGCCGAGAAGTTTGCGAAGAAAGAGGGACGTCAACCTCGTATCATGATTGCAAAAATGGGACAGGACGGTCACGACCGTGGTGCCAAAGTAGTAGCAACCGGCTATGCCGACTGTGGTTTCGATGTGGATATGGGACCGTTGTTCCAAACTCCGGCTGAAGCTGCCCGCGAAGCTGTTGAAAATGATGTTCACGTAGTGGGCGTTTCTTCATTGGCTGCCGGACACAAGACACTGATTCCGCAGATCATTGACGAATTGAAGAAGTTGGGCCGCGAAGATATTATCGTGATTGCTGGTGGTGTAATTCCTGCTCAGGACTATGATTTCTTGTATAAAGCAGGTGTAGCTGCTATTTTCGGCCCGGGTTCACCGGTAGCGAAGGCAGCTTGCCAGATACTGGAGATTTTGCTGGACGAAGAATAAGTCAACAAGTCTTTTAAGAAATAAGAACAGGGGTAGGAGCCAAATGGTACTGCTCCTGTTTTTTTATCCGGTACAGAAGAGACAGGGCTGTTTTAAATTGGTATTTTATACACAGGAGGGTGTGCCAAAAAGTCTGAGAAAGCTATCAATGTATAATATCGTAAACGCAGATTCACGCAACTTATCGCAAATATTCATTTATTCTTTGCGTCAATTAGCGATCATCTGCGTTTTAATAATAGCGAGTTTTATTTTTGTTACCCTCTCGCTAATACCTCCCTGAAACAATCTGATTACAATAAACTTATTTGGATATTTCCACTACAACCGGATTTACCATATTCCGGGCATAGCTATCAATCATATTCATATAATAATCCCTGTTCGTAAATTGTTCGTCTGCCAGTTCCCAGGCGGCATAGGCATTGAACAGGTATTTTCCTTCTTCATTGGGTTTCATTTTTACACACCACGTTTTCAGGATATCCGAACCCTTGTCGGGCGCATTAAAGACATCGGAATAGTTGCTTACCGGCATAATGAGACTCATCCCCATATACCACTCCTTATTGTAAGTTTGCCGGTCATGCGTACTCATAGAAACAACTTTCCGATCATAAGTTTCCAGTCTTTGAGGCATATCGTTGAAGTTTCCTACGATTCCTGTTACCAATACTGCGTTATCGGGTAGAGGAGAAGTTGTTATCTCATTTTCATATCCATACTTTCCTGCCCAAATAGTCATTGTTTCATGTACGTCGACTTTGGTATTCCCCATTTGCCATCCATAAAAGTCTAATTTAAAGATAGAGCGCACAGGGCCTTTACAAACAAGTGAGTAACGTGTTGAGTCCACATTATCTACAGTTTCTTCTATAGTAACTCCCATACGTAAAAGGGTATCGGGCAATTGAACAGCTATACCTCCCAGTCCGAAAGAGTTGGCGGCACTCATAATGTCTCTTCCCCAAGGGCGGAGAACGTGATAGGTATCACCCGGAGTTCCGTCAGGACGGATACCTACTGTATCGAGCACAAGATCGGGTATTCTTTTTCCAAACACATCTCTACAATTTCGCCCGTCAAAGTAATGGCGGAATCCCATTTTGTCATTTTCCCATGATGGACCGTCTGTCTGGTAGGGATAAGGGTTGTTATCGTCTCCACCTCGTGCCAGGTTTTCTTTTCCATGCATATCGGTTGTCAGCTCTTCTATCAATCCTGGGCGTTTCATTTTACCATAATGCACATTGGTGCGTACAGGGAAATCCGGGTAGCTCGCTTTATCTATCCATTCTAATTGTAAAGTCAGTTTCTCTTTTTCGTTTATGTTGTATACGAATGCCAGTTCATCCCATAGTCCGTCTCCGTCCAGGTCGTCTAACTGGGAAGGAATATACTGTCCTCCTTTATCCTTTAGTACGGGAACCAATTTCTGATTTTCCGCACACAGGTCTTTGCGCTTGATTACACAGGCTTCGTCTTGCCGGGAAGTATCTGTTGGATTGGTTAGTGTGATTATATCTGCATTTCTTTCCGCACAGCTTTCGCAGACCACAGCAGCTACTCCCAAAATGAATAAGAATTTCATACTTGTTTTCATGTTTTCAGAACTTATTTAATGTTGGTTACAAAAGTGGTAATATTCTGTTTAATAAGGTATGAAATCTGATCCATATTCTGGTAAATTTGTATTTTACCCTCTTTTATCGGCTTAAAAAAACAGGTTTATTATACGAAAGTACAAGTACTTGATATAATTTTCACATGTTTCTTATCTATTAAGGTTTATCTTTGTAGCGTTCGCATGATATTTAATTTAATTCCTATATTTGCGTACGTTTATACCAATTGTGTGAAAGAAATATGAAAAACATTGTCATTAACGGGAAGTTCTGGCTCATTTGTTTTTGCTTGTGGTGGAGCTTTTTGTCGATAAGTGCTTTGGGTAATGACTATTCTTTTAGGACATTGACTGTGATGGATGGACTTTCCAATAACTCAGTGAAAGCTATTTATCAGGACTCCCTCGGGTTTATCTGGATGGGAACTAAGAATGGACTTAACAGGTTTGACGGATATGAGTCCAAAACTTATTATAATCATAATGAAGAGTTTGTAGGCCAGTCCAATGATGTGATCAATATAACCCCGGACAAGGTCGGTAACATGTGGATCGGGACTTTTAACGGAGTAATGCTGTTCAATCCGTATACAGGTAAATTTAAAGATCTGTCACAGGCTTATCAGGGGGAACTGCCACGGGGAGTTGTTATAAACATCTGGATGGAGAATGATTCAACAGTCTGGGTAGCAACCAAATCGGGGCTTTATTTTCTTAGAGGCAATACAAGTTCCTGTGTGGAAGCCTTCCGGGGGAAGTATATCAACGCGATGGCGGCTTCGGGTGAACATACTTTGCTGATCGATATTGTACAACAGGGATTAATGGAGTTTAATATAAAAACCAACGTTATCACTCCTTTCAAAGATAAAGAAGAGCGTCCTGTCTCTTCCAAAATAATGCGTGATACAAAGCAAAGGATATGGTGTGCTGCCGATCTGGGAAATATTTTCATTGCTGATTCTGACGGTTATACCTTAAAAAGAGTAGATACCAGTGATTTGAAAATAGGGTTTAAGCAAGCCCAGATACATGATTTGTTAGAGTATAATGATTCTACTTTGCTGTTGGCCACTGACAACGGATTGTATGCGTTGGACGTGAGTAATTCTTTGAAAGTTCATCCGGTCTCTGGTGTTTTTCCTACCGAATTGGCTAAAGTGAACCGGCAAATGTGTTTGTTTAAGGACCGGCAGGAGTCTTTATGGATCGGAACCTTCAATGAAGGAGCCATGCTTTTCAACTCCAAATATACGAAATTTAAATCCTACTTGTTCCATTCGGAAATTCGTAAAGAGCCTCTCCGTGTAGTAGGAAAGTTGGTTGAATACAAACAGCAGATATGGGTGGGGTGTAATACCGGTATTTTTGTGATTGATCTGATCACCGGGCAGTGGCATCGTGTAAACCTTGACAATCAATTGGAGATAGATACAAACTCTGAAATTTATTATGTATACCAGTTGTCGGCGAATCAAATATTATTCTATTTGCTGAATCAGGGAACATTTGTCCTGAATCTGGATACCAGGAAGGTATCACGCTATGATATCGGTTCACCCGCTTCTTCCCAAATCCGGTCTATTGCCAAAGATGTGGATGGGAAGCTATGGATAGCGCAGGATGAGTTATCGTTATTTGATGTTGTTCTGCGAAAAAGTTCTGTTGACTTATCAACCAATTACGATGGTACTACCCGTTTTATGTTTACTCAGGACATTCTTCCTGTCGGAAAAGATATGCTGGTAGGAACACGTACCAGAGGTGTGTGGCGCTTTCAGCGTAACCTGGATGATGAACTTAAATATTTTAAAGGTGAACCTTGGGGAGGAAAAGAACTTGAAAACAAGAATGTGAGTGTGCTTTATGAAGATAGCGAGCGGAATATATGGGTTGGAACGTATGATTCCGGATTATATATGTATGATTCGAAGAGTAGTGAGGTGATTCATTTCTTCGGGCAGGATAAGATTGCACACAATACCATCTATGATATTATTCAGGATAAACAGACCGGTATGATTTGGGTTGCCACTTTAATGGGGATTTCCCGGATAACCAAAGATCAACAAGTTTTGAACTATACTTATAAGAACGGATTTCCTATTCATGAACTTTCCGGTCATTCTTTTTTGGAAGCCTCTAATGGAAACATCTTTGTGGGTGGTAGAGGGGGAGTGGTAGAGTTACTTTTGAGCGAGCTGTACAATACTTCCGGCATTGCCTTACAACCCCGCATTTCTCAGGTAGAGACTCTGAACTCTATTACGGGCTCCAATCATCTTCTGTTTGATAACGCCGAGGCTTTTAAAGAGATTGAACTTAATTATGGAAACTCTTCCGTGCAGATCAAATTTTCGGCTATGGATTATCTTTTCCCGGATGGTGTGAAGTATGCCTACCGTTTGAAAGGGGTTGAGAAGGAGTGGAATTATGTCAATAGAAATGAAGCGATCTATTCCAATCTGCCGGCCGGCATCTATACGTTTCAGGTTAAAGTTTGTAGTAGTGACGGAGTATGGGGAGACGCAATAACGAGCCTGCCTTTGATTGTTAATCCTCCTGTATGGTTATCCGTATGGGCCAAAATGCTATATTCTCTTTTAGTTTTATTCATGATCTATCTTATTCTGCGGTATTATTATATGAAAAAGACGGCTAAATACCGGTTGAAGATCGAAGAGATAAAAAAGGAGAATATTGAGCGTGATTATAAGATGAAGATTGAGTTGTTCACCAACTTCTCTCATGAGTTACGTACTCCGCTGACTTTGATAAAAGGACCTGCGGAAGATATACTGTATGATGAGGCCTTGCCCCGGAAGTTTGTTTATTCGGTGAAACAAATATTGAAGAATTCGAACAGGCTGCTTTTGCTGGTGAATCAACTGATGGATTTCAGGAAGATAGAACATGGAGCCATGCAGCTGAATCTGTCTAATGTGAATATGGTCTCTTTTATGACAGAGCGAATAGACAGTTTCTCGGAATTATTACAGAAACGGGGGATTATGATCCGGTATACGAATGATTACTATGGAAGTAACTGGTGGATTGATGCCGATTTAATGGAGAAAGTGATTTTTAATCTTTTGTCCAATGCCATAAAGCATTCAAAGGATGACAGTGTTATAAAGGTGGTATCTTCCGCAGAAGGTGACAAACTGCTTCTGTCCGTTCAGGATTATGGTGAAGGTATATCACAGGAGAATATAGATAAAATATTCGATCCATTTTTCCAGGTGAAACAGGGGAGCATGTCCAATATGTTCGGTAGTGGCATCGGGCTTAATCTGGCAAAGTATGTAGTAAGCCTGCATCATGGTAAGATTTGGGCAGAAAGTGTTGTCGGGCAGGGAACCACTTTTTTCATAGAACTTCAATTGGGGAAAGAGCAGTATACAAAAGATGACGTGGTTTATGTCGAGGGAGATTCGGTGGATAAGACATTTGCATTAGAGAAAGAGAGTCTGAAACCAATCGGCGAACCTTTGTGGGAGGATACGAATCCGAATGAAACGGACGAAGCGCCTGTTGTGTTGGTGGCGGAGGATGATGAAGACCTGAGAAAATATCTCGTATTACAATTGTCCGCTTCTTATAAAGTGATTGAAGCTGCCAATGGACGTGCCGCATTAGAACTGGCACTCGAAAAATTCCCGGATATCATATTGAGTGATGTGATGATGCCAGAAATGAATGGACTGGAATTTTGTGAACAAGTAAAGTCGAATCCTAAACTTGCTCATATTCCTTTTGTCATGCTCACGGCAAAGGTGTTGGATGAACATATAAAAGAGGGATATAGCGTGCTGGCCGATGACTATATATTGAAGCCATTCAATATAACTGTTTTAAAAGCTAAAATAGAAAGTATTATTAAGAACAGGGAACAACTCCGCCGGCTCTTTGGCGAAAAAATGTCGGCTATTGAAGTTCCGATGCCGGAGATTGCTGCAGTAGATCCTTTTATGGATAAGCTGATAGAACTGATAAAAGAAAAAGCTTCTGATTCAGAATTGCAAGTAAGCGATTTGTATGAAGAAATGGGATATGGGCGAATACAATTTTTCAGAAAGATAAAAGCTGTTTCCGGGATTTCACCTAATAAATTGATCGTGAATATACGAATGAAAATGGCTGCTGATATGCTTCGTGAGAATCAATATACTATATCAGAGATTGCTTACCAGACCGGATTTTCCGATCCGTCTTATTTTTCCAGAGTATTTAAGTCTGTATTCCAGATCACTCCTAAGGAATATCAGAAGAATATGAAATAGCATACTTTTGCTGTTCCTGCCTTGGGGCGGAGGGGTGTTTCAATGCTTTGAGAAGAAACTCTCAATGCTTTGAGAAAGAATTCTCAACGTATTGAGAAACTTTTCTCAAAGCATTGAAACAAAATTCTCAATAGGTTGAAACAAAGTGTTTCATCCTGATGAAACAAAACTCTCATGAATATGAAACGAAATGGAACGATCGGTTTCCTTTTTTGTATAAAGCGGCTTACTACCTCCTTTATACAAAACTACCAGTGGCGATACTAATTTACCAGATTACAAAATATTTTCAGGTATGACACAATTCTACAGAGGATTGATACGATTCTCCTACTGTTATTGGTGCCGTGCGGATACATTTGCAACAGAAATTAATAGAAATCTTAAAATATAATGCGTATGGAAAAAGCAACGAGTTAACCTGACCACCTTTCAGAATATCTTCAAAGATATCTTCTATCTATCAGATGTATTATAGCATCTATTATATTATTAAAACAAGAATAAGTTTAATCAAAACAAAAATCAAACTTAAGTATGCAAAAACACATTTTGCTAACAAATTCCAGATTCATTTGGGTAACTGCACTGTTATTAATCTGTAATGTAGCTTTTGCACAAATGAAGGTTACCGGAATAGTAACTGACCCATCTGGTGAGCCTGTTATAGGTGCAAATGTTTTGGTGAAAGAAACATCCATGGGAACCATTACGGATTTAGACGGACATTTCACGGTAAATGCCCCGGAAAATGGTTCTCTGGTTGTTTCTTACATCGGCTATTTGACTAAAACCATTAAGATTTCCGGCAAGAACAATATCAAAGTGGTTTTGAGTGAAGATAGTAAAGCGTTGGACGAAGTAATCGTTATTGGTTACGGTAGTGTAAAAAAGCAGAATCTTACTTCATCGGTGTCTAAAATGACAGACGAAGCTGTCAAGGAGCGTCCTGTAGCTACGCTGGGAGAAGCATTGGCTGGTAATCTGGCAGGTGTTCGTGCCCAAAGCACAAGCGGTGTTCCCGGCGAAGAACTGCAAATACGTATTCGTGGTGTGAATACGATCAATGGTAGCAGTGATCCGCTGTATGTTATTGATGGTGTACCCTATGAAAGCATGAGTGATATCAATCCTGCTGATGTGGCATCCATACAGGTTTTAAAAGATGCTTCGGCTACTTCTATTTATGGTGCCCGCGGTGCAAACGGGGTTATCCTGATCGAAACGAAGCAAGGTAGTGACAAACCGGCTGTTACATTTGACGGTTTCTATGGTCTGCAAGATCCGGAGAAATATGTAAGTATGATGGATGCCAAAGAATGGCTGGCTTTCAATATCTGGAAGAGAAACAACGACCATTTGCGTAGTGGAGGTTCGATGAGTGACCCTATGAGCGCACGTGCCGATGCAAATAAGATTCCGGATTCCTGGTTAGATCCGGACTTGGTGACTACAGATTGGCAAAAAGCAATTACTCAGGTTGCGCCTGTACAGAGCTATCAGTTGTCTGCATCGGGTAAACATAAGATGGGAACGATCTATTTTTCAGGAGGTTATTATGATCAGAAGGGTATCATTAAAGAGACCTACTATAACCGTATTAACTTCCGCCTGAACGGAACATTGAATCTCTCGGATTATTTAAAAGTAGGTGCTAATATTTCCGCTTCACGTAGTAAGCAGGATAATAAAGAGGCACAGGGCAAAGAGACTGTTATTCAGCACGCTTTGATGCAGGCACCGATTGTAAAACTGGATGAAGCTACCCGTGACTGGGGATATCCGGATTTAGGTATTACCGTATATCCTAACCCTTTGGAGCGTTTGAAAGAAACACTGGATCAAACAGTGCAGAATAAGGCAGCAGCATCCGCCTGGGCTGAGATTACTTTTATGAAAGGCCTTGTGTTCAAGTCACAGTATAATTATAGTTATGACGGCAGGGTATATGAGTACTATGTTCCGGGCAATGTTACCTACAATAACAATAATGTAACTTTGGGAAAAAGTAATTCTCAAAGCAATAATAGCTGGTCTATTCAAAACACCTTGACTTATGATGCTTTGTATGGTAACAAACATGCTCTGAATGTTATGTTGGGGCAGAGTGCCGATGCAGCTGATAAGTATCGTATTGATGGTGAAGCAACCGGATGGCCGTTGGAGAACATTCCGACACTGAATGTGACTACTTTGGCAAAAAGGGCTTCTACGGAAAAATACCAGGTGCGTACGGCTTCTTTCTTTGGTCGTGTAAGTTATAATTATAAAGAAAAGTATTTGCTTAATGCAACCGTACGTAATGACGGTTCTTCACGTTTCGGTGCAAACAATCGTTGGGGATGGTTCCCGTCATTCTCGGCAGGATGGAAACTCAATGAAGAGTCATTCCTGAGCTCTGTAAAATGGATTTCTTTATTAAAACTTAGAGCATCCTGGGGAAAATCGGGTAATGACCGTATTGGATATTACGATTATCTGTCAGTGCTGACTACTGATAACTCGGCTTATGGCAATACACTTCAGGCTGGTATGGCTCCTAAAAATCTGAAGAATGAGGACTTGAAGTGGGAGAGTACAGCCAGTCTTGATTTCGGATTGGATTTCTCTGCTTTCAATAACCGTTTGCAGTTCAATTTTGACTATTATATTAACAAGACCGATAACCTGTTGTTTAATCTGCCTATTGTAATGACCAGTGGTTATGACAGAATCCGTACCAACCTGGGATCCATTCAGAATAAAGGATGGGAGTTGGACATAACAAGTCACAATCTGACAGGTACATTCAAATGGTCTACTTCTCTGAATCTTTCCGGTAACCAGAATAAAGTGCTGGACATGGGAGGTATCGATAGTTTTACCGATTCAATGTGGGATGGTAAGTTCATAACCCGCGTAGGCGGACCGGTATCACAGTTCTATTGCTATCGCACGAATGGTATCTTGACAGCAGATGATTTTGAAAAGAAAGCAGATGGTACTCCGGATGAAAACAAACCTCTTGTACCTGTATACAAAGGTCAGCGTATTGGTAATGTGAAGATGGTGGACCAACCTACTAAAATGGTCGACGGAAAACTGGTAGGTGACGGAGTAATCACAGAAGACGATCTGGTACCTTACGGAAATAATATCCCTGATGTCATTTATGGTATAACAAACCGTTTCTCTTATAAGAACTTTGAGTTGAGTGTCTTGATTCAAGGACAGATTGGTGGTGATGTTATGTTCCTTGGACAACGTTCTTTGGATTATGGTTCTCCAGGAGTTAACCAGTTTTCTCATTGGGTACGTTGCTGGAAGCCCGATTATCAGGCTGTTTACGGAGATCGTGGAGATCCTACTCCTTATTATCTGGGTGTAGATATGTCATGGGATGGTACAACCCCTAACATTTATAACCGTAATTCTACTTATGAGAATAATTCAGACTTACGTATCTATGATACTACTTATTTGAGAATCAAGAATATCACTTTGTCATATACTTTACCCAATGACTTATTGAAAAAGTCTTTCCTGAAGAAAGCTAAAGTATATGTTTCATTGGATAATGTGGTAACCTTTGACAATTATCCGGGTGTATCTCCTGAAACGAATAGTTATGGTAATTCTACAACAAGAGCCGGGGTGGATTATAGTACATATCCTATGAGCCGAAAATATACCCTTGGTGTAAATCTTGTATTCTAACTCTATAAAAACAATGAAAAAATGAAGCAAATAACATTCATATTATTGTTATCGTTGTCGTTTGTGTTGGGAGCTTGCAATGCTTTTCTGGACATTACTCCACAGTCCGATTATACAGTGGAAGAAGGCTATAAAAAAGAATCGGATTTTGAGCAGGCTATCTCGGCTGTTTACGGAAAACAACAACTTCTGTATAATACGAACTCTTGTTGGTTTATGTATATCAACCACCGTAGTGATGATTCGCGAAATGCAAATAACGTGGGCCGTTTTGTTGATTCACCTAACGAGAGTATCTGGACTACTTCCTGGAAAACTTACTGGTCTATAATTGACCGCTGTAATCTGATTCTGGATAAGATTGATAATGCCGAATTCACAAATGAGGAAAGACGTGATTACATTAAAGGAGAAGCCTATATGCTGCGTGCCTATGCTTATTGGAGTCTGGGTTGGCAGTGGGGAGGAGTTCCTTTAATTACAAAGACTACTCCTTTGGCGGAGATCCGTAAAATTCCGCGTTCTACTCAGGAGGTAACTCTCGGACAGGCCATATCCGATTATAAGGAGGCTATCAGATTGCTTCCCGAAGAATGGGGCACGAATGATATCGGACGTGCTACCCGCTATGCTGCTGCTGGAATGCTCGGCCGGTTATACATGTTCCAGAATAATTTTGAAGATGCCCGGACTTACCTGAAAATGGTAGTAGATCAGGAATCTGTACGTTATGAAATGGAGAAAAAATATGAAGACTGCTTCATTGACTCCAAAGACAATGGAAAAGAACGTGTTTGGGAAGTTCAGTTTATCGGAGGGCAGATTGGTGAAGGTAACTCATTTATTACAGGCTTTATTCCTGAAAAACTGACATTGCCTAACACTGCTTATGTGGCTCCTTTCACCGGATATAGCGGTAATATGAGAGCGTCGGAGAATTTATGGGATGCTTACGAAACCTCTCCGAAAGTGGATAAACGGAAAGCTCTGTCCGTAGTTACCAATGTGAAGATTAACGGAACCTATGATACACAGTCCAAGCTGGTATACAAATATTGCAAGTGGGATACTTACACACCGAAAGAGAAAAATGACTGGGCAAACAATCTCCCTATCCTGCGGTATACAGATGTAAAGATGATGTATGCTGAGGCTCTTAACGAGTTGGGCTATGTGGCTGATATCAACAGTGAACCTTTTAAAATTCTGAATGCCGTACGGGCTCGTGCCGGACTGGATGCATTGACTCCTGTGGAACTGTATGACAAAGATACTTTCCGCAATGCAATTATCCAGGAGAGAAGAGTCGAGTTTGCTTTTGAAGGCCTGCGTTGGTGTGATTTGATTCGTTGGGGAATAGCCGTTTCTACAATGAATGAACACTTTAAGCATCGTGACGAAGGTTCCGGACAGTATACAGTTCAGGATTATCAGTTGCTGTTACCGATTCCTTTCTCCGAAATGGCAGCTTATAACGATGTGAATATCATGTGGCAGAATGAAGGTTATTAATGTATTATTAAAAAAATAGTTATTATGAAAAAACATTTATTAGCATCTTTGATGATTGCAATGGCTTGTTCCAACCAGTTAGATGCAAAGAACGTGTATGTGAAATTAAGTAGCGATACAGAAGCCTGGAGTCATATTACTCAGGATGAAAACAATGTGGTTGTAGAGATTACCGATGGAAAATTTAATGGTATATTGAGCAATATTGCTACCAAAGATAGAGTGTGGGTTGCGAAAGGTATTTATCAGGTGACAGGTTCCATCAATCTGAATGAAGACCGTGCAGGAGTACAGATATATGGTGGTTTTAAAGGAAATGAAACCGCATTGGAACAGCGTATATTGAAAGATCAGGATGAAAATGGCATTGTAGAGCCTTGGGAGTTTGAATACGAAACACAATTCCAGGGAAATACCGATACTGATCCCAGCTATCGTATATTTACTATGAATGCAGAAGGAGATGTGGTAGATGGCATAACGATCTGTGATAATACAAACGTAAATGATCATGGGGCGGGTGCTTACCTGAAAAATAATGCTGTTCTGAGTAATTGCATCGTTCGTAATATTAAAGCGGAAGCCAGTAAGAATAGCGCCGTAAACGGAGCCGGTGTATTTGTGGATGGTGCCGGTTTGGTTAAGAGCTGTTTGATTGAGAATTGTACGAATCAGAACGATGATTCCAATGGTTCTTCTTATGGTGGCGGTATTAATATACAAGGAAATAAAAGTGTTATCAGCAACTCTGTTATTCGGAATAACCAGGTAGTTTCCGGTAAAAACGCATTTGGCGGTGGTATCTTTTTAAATAACAGTGCAGTTGCAGAGAACTGTGTGATATATAATAACTCTTCTGTTTTTCGCGGTGGTGGTGTTTATATCCATACCGGTGGTGGAAAGTTGATTAATACAACCGTAGTAAAAAATATGGGGGCTAAAGCTGGTGGCGGTGTCTTCTCTAATGGAAATTCCACTACTTACAACTCTGTATTTTGGGGCAATGTAAACGAACAGGGGAATGCAAATAATCTCAACCTGAATCAGGCCGGATATGTAGAGACATTTGCATACTGCGGAATCCAGGGTGCAGGTATCTGGATGGAAGGTAAGAATCTGAATACAACCCCAACTTCTTACCAGTTGATTGAAAGCAATGACTTTACTGAAGAGGTAACAGAAGGACTTGCTCCTCGTTTCATTCGTCCGACAGTAGAAGCGGGCATTGGTTACGAATTTCTGGAAGGAACGTTGGAAGCAATAGCCAAGGCAAACTGGGGACTTTTGAATGCATCAGACTTGGTAGATAAAGGTGTTAATACCATTCCTGATTACACGATTGCGACGACCGACATTTGTGGTAATGCCCGTCCGGTGGGTCAGAAGTATGATTTGGGTGCTTACGAATTAGGTAGTGGTGCTACTGGCATTACTACTAACCAGAAAGAGCAGAGTCGCTTTACATTGGTTGCTAACAGCAATGGAGTTACCGTATATGGTATTGAAGGACTTGCTAAGGTAAATGTGTACAATACTTCAGGCGCATTGGTTAAATCCGTACAACTGGGTAATGGAGAGACCATCTCTCTTATTGAGCGTGGAGTGTATTTCCTGTCTGTCTCCGAAGGTGAGACTTCACAATCAGGCAAAATCCTGTTTTAATTAAAAAAACACATCCGGACTACTTGGTCTTGAGTTTAAGTAGTCCGGAACTTTTTCCGGTAATTTTATGAGTGAACCAATGAAAAAACTTTCTATCTGGCTGTGTGGCTTATTATTTATGATAAGTGCTGAAAGTAGAGCACAGTCTATGATTTCGGGGGCTACCTACGAGAAGCGGTGTGATGCTATGATTCAGTATATGGCAAAGGGTACATCACCTTCCGGAGGTGATCCTAAATATACGGGGCCATATTATTTTGCACGTTTATATCTTAATTACGATAAGTCACGGGCGATAAACAACCTGGAGGCTATGTATGACAAATATATAGCCGATCCTGATTTGTATTACAACTCTACGGGTTCGGGCGTTGAATTTTATGCTCATGCCACACTACATGGTTATTTGCTGACAAAGGACAATATGCCGGAGTCTTTGAAAGCCAAAATAAAGACGTTTCTTCAGTTAGGTGATTATAATTCAAGAGGAATTACTCTTAATTTGGATATGATACGTTATACGGTCGGCTTTATGGCTACTGAGCAATGGAGTGATTTTACAGATCGGTACGGACGTACAACGAAGCAGATCAGAGATTATAATCGTCCCCGTATTTTGAATTGGCTGAATAAATTCTTCCACAATAATTGTAGTGAAGCAGATGCATTTATTTATTTCTCTACGAATATAATGTATGTACGTATGTTGGCTGAGTTCTGTCAGGATGAGGAAATTAATCAAAAGGCTAATGCGGTTTACCAGCAAATGATTGCCAGTTTGCTTTCGGCCTGGAATCAGGGACTGTATGTGGCCAATCCACCTCGTTGTAAGGGTTGGGACCAATTATATACAGGTGCCCGTGCTTCCAATTCGAATATAACGGCGCTTGCCTGGTTGTACTTCGGTAATCAGGAGAATAAGTACCTTTTTATTCCAGGACTGACCGTAACCAATAATACGGCAAGTATGAATTTCTGGTTGGCTTATAAACGTAATGTGGCTCCCGACCCAGCTTTGTTGCAGGTTTACGATTCGAAGGAATATCCTTATGTATATACCAGTTACATTAATGATATAGGAGTGAATGGTTCAAACAAAGATGTGTTGAACTGGAAACGTTTTAAATATACATATCAAAGCAACAATTACGGTTTGGCTACTCAAACAGAAATCCCTTATGATTTGTCAAAAGCTACTTCCTGCTATGCCTATAAAGAGACCAAACGTACTTATCTGGCTTGGCAAAGTGATGTTGTAGAGAGTGTATTTTCTGTTTGTCAGGATAATCCTGCCCGTCCTACCGACAATACAAATGCTAATATTGAAGGATACGGGGAGAACCCTTATCACAGGGTGATGCAATATGAAAAAGCAGCGGTTGGGGTGTATAATGTACCGACTACTTATATTCAGGGAAAGCGTTACCGCATTTATGTTCCTTTCACCAAAAGAGGTATTAAAGAACGTATCGAAGCAGATGGCTGGATCTTTTGTCATACCGGAACGATGCTTTTCGCCTTTAAAACATTGGAACCTTATACGTGGACGAATACAGATTTTGTAGTCAGCAATCACGATGTTCTTACTTTGGAAGATACCTCTTGCCGAAAAGGAGCCTGGGTACTGGAAACCTCAGAAATAGAGCCGGAATATAAAGCGGCTACCCGTAGTGAGGAACTGGAGTTATTCAAGAATGCGGTTCTTACCAAGACAAAGATAGAAAAACAGGATTATACTACAAGTAAGCCGGCAGTGAAGTATACTTCTTTGAGTGGCGATGTTTTGCAGTTGCAATTCTTTCCGCCTACCGAAGCTTATCAGGATAATTACAAGGTAAACGGAGTACCGTTGACCCTTTCTGAGGAATACCTCTTCAATAGTCCCTATGTACAGCAGAAGAATGACGCAGATGAACTTTTCGTCTATAAAAATGGTGTGTTGGAAAAGACTATCAGTTGGAATGATTCGTCTGTTGGAATTGAGAATGCCAGAGAAGAAGCAGGTTATCGTCTTTTTCCCAACCCGGTAAGGGATGAGTTCCATCTTTCTTTTCCGCAGGAAGATAAACCGGAAGGCGTGTCGATAGTCAGCTTATCCGGACAGGTATTGAGGCATTGGAATATTCAGGAAGAATATGAGCAGACAGTTACTCTTTCGGCTGTGGGCTTGTATGAAGGACTTTATTTCCTTCGTGTTGACAATGGTAAAAAAGTATGTATGCTGAAGTTTTTAAAGATTTGATTATATAGTATTAGTTATGAAGAAGAATATTGTTTTCTTTGCATTGGTAATCCTGGGGCTGGCATCATGCTCAAGGCAAGAAGTGAGTTATTTTGATAATTTCCCGGAGGGGGCTGATCCCGTTGAGATTGGTACTAAAATAACTTACCGCTTCTTGGCTCAGGGGCATTCGCAGTATGGCAGTCCTTTACGTATAAACGAACCACGTACTCAGATTACTTATCCGGACGTTTGCACCTGGTTGGGAGGATTGTGGTTTGCTAAGGAATGTGGCAATGCAGAATTAACACAACGGTTGACCGAACGCTTCGAGCCTTTGTTTACTACAGAAGCATTTCTTCAACCGAAACCGAACCATGTTGATAACAATGTATTCGGAGCATTGCCTTTAGAATTCTATTTGCAAACCGGTGATGAACGGTATAAGAAAATGGGGATGATGTATGCCGATTCGCAATGGGAGTTGCCGGCAGACTGGACGCTCGATCATCAGGATACATGCAAGAGCAGTATGTATGGTGATTTTGTAGATGCAGATGTCTGTCTGCCCCAGCAAAAGGAGTGGGCAGATAAAGGATACTCCTGGCAGACACGCTTCTGGCTGGATGATATGTTTATGATTACTGCTATACAGGCACAGGCTTACAGGGTAACGAACGAACGGAAATACATCGATCGTGCCGCCCGTGAAATGGTGCTTTACCTGGATTCCATACAACAACCTTCAGGTTTGTTCTATCATGCTCCGACAGCTCGTTTCTGTTGGGGGAGAGGCAACGGATGGATGGCTGTAGGCATGGCAGAGTTACTGCGTATTCTTCCGGAAGATAACCCGGACAGGAAAGCTATCATGCAGGGTTATCTCAAAATGATGGTACGCCTGAGAGAGATGCAGGACCAAAAAGGTATGTGGAAACAAGTTGTAGATGATGCATCTATGTGGGAAGAAACATCCGGTACGGGTATGTTTGCATATGCGATGATCGTAGGTGTAAAAAAAGGATGGCTCGATAAAGACGAGTATGGTCCTGCTGCCCGCAAGGCATGGATTGCACTTACTTCTTATGTGAACCAGATGGGAGATGTGGAAGGTGTATGCGAGGGCACTATGCTGGGAAATACAAGTGAGCATTATCGTAACCGCAAGCCATTGACGGGCGATCTGCACGGACAAGCTCCGGCATTGTGGTGTGCTTATGCTTTGATAGCTGAAAAAATTTAAAATTGATGAGATATACTGTTATTAGTTTTATTGTGTTGTTGTGCTGGGTATTTGATACCCATGCACAACAATATCATATTTCTACGGACCATCCGGCTGTTACTTTTGAAAAAGAGAATCCGCTTTTCTTATCTATATACAGTTGGCCGGAGACTCTGATCAGCTATCCGGTTACTTTTTCTCCGGATAGCAATGTTGAGAACCGTTTGGAGTTGATAGATACCCGGACCGGAAATCCGGTTGCTTTTCAACTTTCGGATAAGAAGTACGATAACAATCGTATTTGCTCTGCACGTATCCATTTTTTCGCCTCCATGTCTGCCGGAGGAGGTTTTAAGTATGTTTTGCGGTTGGGCAACCGGAAGATGAAGTCTGATCATCCGGTATACATAGAACGAAAAACGGACTGTTGGATACTTGGAAATACGGATTTTAGTGTTGCCATTCCTGTAACTGCTACCGTGAATGACAATATCGCTCCGGCTCCAATTCTTTCTGTTTCAAAGGGAGAAGGAGCTTCCGGTCGTAACAGGTTGTACTCCGGTCATAAGAAAATAGTGTCCGTAGAGACTTCCGTAAAAGAGAATGGAGAGCTGTTTGCCGAGTGTCTGGTACTTTATCGTTTGGAGGGAGGAGCCGAGTATCGGACTTCTGTTAAGGTGGTACAAGGCTATCCGTTTGTTATCTTCGATGAAGAGATGAGTGGAATAGAAAAACAAGACGGAGTTTTTGTAGATATGGAGTGGACCGGCTTCCATCCGACTCATAAATATGCTAACTGGGACCGTCAGAAAGATGTGACCGTTGCTGACGGAGTACCTGTTGAACAACCTCTTTATACCAGTTATTGCCAGGAAGATCCGCATTGGACAGGTGAAGGATGGATAGAACAGGTTGACAAAGAAATGGTATATCGTTTGTTGCCTTTCGGAGGAAACTCTACACGGGAGCAGGTTCCTGTGATGACTTTTTGGGAGAGTGGGAAGGATGCACGTGAGTTGGGTGTATTTGTTTATGACCACAATCGCTGGAATGACCGGCAATACGGTATTTGGCAGCCTACTCCCGATCTGTCTGTCTATTTCAGATATGCGGATCAGAAACTCTATTTTAAGTATCCGGTACAAAATGGTACGCGCTCTACAGCAATAGCATTTACCCGGATCGGTGAGACACACCCCAAAGTGGAGGCTTTCAATAAGAGTATTGATGATATTGCGGCTAATGGTGGAAAAGACCATTCGGCCGAAATGGTATTCCGGTATACGATGATGCTTCACCGGCAATATGCGTTACTGAATCTGGATAAGGTGAAGAACTGGGTACTGGAATATCCACGAGAAGCGAAACGCCCCGAAAATCCTTTTGCCAAAAGACCCAAAGAAACTTCTGCCGATCGGTTTTATAAGCAGATGGTCACTTCTCCGATGGCGTATTATATGACCGGGATGAACAGTTTTCCGGGCATTCATTCTATTTCTCACCGCCCGGTTTATTCACAGTGGGTACAGGATTATCTGACTTACTACAAAGATTTGTCCGACGAACAACGTAAGACTGTTGAGGCTCTTTTCTTATTGGCCGGTTATGTGAATATGCTTGAACCGATGAATGCCATTCGTACTTCATTGGCAGGCACTGCCAACATGGCTGCCGATGGATGGGCGGTGACCGGACAAACGGCTTTTCTTTTCCCGGAACATCCGATGGCAAAGGAGTGGGCCGATTTCTTTGAGAAGTCGATTGAAGTTTATGGTTTGTTTTATACCCGTCCGGAAGTCAGCTCCTATGAGTCTAAGGGAGGACGTTGGGTAGAAAGTCTGGGAGTGTACAATTGGGCTTATCTGCGTCCTACCGTACATTCGAATATAGCCTTGGAACTGTTTGACGGTAAAAATCGGTTTGCAGATTCTCATATGGCGGAAAGGGCCCGTTGGATGGTTGATATGGTAACGCCGGGACGAGCTTACCCACCTCATGGTGCACACGGTGGCGGCAGATTGGTGCCGCGTTATGCGCCTGTTTATGAATTAGGAAACTGGTTACAGTATTATGATCCGCTGGTAGCCGAAAATTTACGATGGTTGGGAGCGATAGGAGAAGATGTGGAAGAAAAGGCGAATGATACGAAATGGGTAGAGGTACATAAGAATACGCATCAGACGAAAGATACAGGTACGAATCCGCATCTGAAAAGTTGCAAATATACCGGGCATGGGATTGTACTTCGTGCCGGAGTTGATTCGGACGAAGAACTTTCCATCCATCTGAATCAGATAGACAAGGGGCCCAATTACCGCTGGGGACATCAGGGGCAAGGCAATGCAGGCGGTATCTATTTCTATGCACAAGACAAGGTTTATACCGGTCATGAAAATGAGGCGGTAGGAGATCATACCCAGAATAATACGGATGGCGTAACCAATTTCGGAGTCATGAAAAACGGTACTTTCTGTAATATCGGAATGAATGAGCTGGTTGCCCCTTTATATGATCTGGAGATAGCTCAGATGGCTGAAGTACGTTCGGCAGAGGGAAAAGATTCTTTTGCATGGCCTGAATATGTATCCCGCAGTATTCTTCTGGTAGGGACCGATTATTTTCTGATTTACGATCAGACCGGAACTAATTGGAGAGCTTTCAACCGCTTTTCATGGTTCACCCGGAAAGAAGATGAATTTCCGAAGATTGTATTTATGGATAAAGTACGTCCGGAGTATTGGACAACGGCAGGAACTGCGAAGTCAAAAGGCTTTTACCGGGATGGTGTTGGTTCTTTGCTGACGCTGGTTACCCACAAGAAAGAATCGGTACGTGTTTTGGATGGTAAACTCACTGTTCCGGCATTATTAGCAGGAAATGATGTTTATGAATTCGTTCCGGATAAAAGCAGGACTCCGAAGGGGATAGTGCAGATTGCTACAGATAAGAGCCGGGATATTATTTTCAGGGACAGTGATCCCATTGCCTGGCATTCGGATTCTGTGACTTTCAAAGGAGAAGCAGGGATGGTTCGTCGGATGAAGAACGGAGACCTGCAACTGGCCCTGTTCAAAGGTTCTGAGATTGCTGCTGACGGTCTGGGTATTCGTCTTACGGGTGAGACAGAAACAGCCATCGCATTGACACGCTTTGTAAGTGGAGATTGTAAGGGGAGATTGAAGTCGGACGGTCAGGTGACGTTGACTTTGACAGGTGTGAAAGGGGGAAAACTCTATATCGACGGAGTGATGTACAAAGGGAATATAGCCGGAGTGAAATTACCTGCCGGAGAACATTCCATTGAATATACAGCCAAAGAACCTGTTCCTGTGCCCACAACGATTGAGGATGTTGTTTATGCAAAAGCCGGCAACATGGTTTATTTGTCAAAGCCCCAATCGGTGTCAAAGGTCCGTATGGAACTCTCGAAAGATGGAGGTAAAAGTTGGGAAGTATCAGGCACAACCACAAAAACTATATATATGTTGCCCAAACTGGCAGATGGTAAGTATCATGTACGTGCTGTCTCTGTCAACGGAAAGAAAGAGGCTGCTTCTGCCTGTGAATATCCGGTTTATATAAGTAAGTCTCCTTCTCATTATCCGGAGGGCTTAAAACTTCAACTTGATTCCGGTCGGATTGATCTCTCCTGGGGGCAAGTATTAGGTACTGAAGTTTACAGGGTTTACAGAAGAAAGTTGGGTGAGAAAGATTTCCTGAAGGTTTATGAGGGAAAAGCTACTTCTTTTGCGGATGAAGAGCTTCAGGGAGTTGTTCCTGCCTTTAGTCTGCCTGGTAGCCTGGATAATGCTGATGCCGATAGAAGTGGAATTATTGTATACGAGTATACTGTGACCGCTTTAAATGGAAATGGAGAGAGTGTAATGGCTCCGGTGGTGAACAGTGATCCTGCTTCATGGGCAAACTGGTATCCATCTACTGAACTGAAGTTCAAACGTCGTTCTGCATTCTGGATGGAACCGTATGTTCCGGCTAATGCAATTCCCGGGAAGTATTATCCGGATTGAGAATAGTGGGACACTTGGTTGCGTTGGTTAATGACTATTGAAACGCAGAATTCTAAGACCTGCACAAATATTTGCGCAGGTCTTAGAATTCTGTATTTCAACAATCGTTCCCCTTCTGTGTTTTTAATAATGCTCTATCAGGCGTCCGTTTCCATTTGGAATTTACGGCTTACCTTCATCAGATTGATTGTATAAGTTACCACATTTTGTGCTTCTTGCACCATTGTCAGGTATATCATACTTACTCTGACACTGCCTGTTTGGCTTTGGATGCGTTGTAACTCCTGACGTTTCAAGTGTGAAAGTTGGGCATTAAGGTCATTGGCACGACGTACTTCTTCCTCAAAATCATTATAATCGTTGGATTCAAGTTTCTTGCGGCACTGCTGTATCAGATAAGTGATATCTTCGGCTACGTCTCCGAATTCTCCCTTCTGAATGGCATCCAGCGGATTGAAGTTATTGTCTGTATGTTCCAGACAGGGTTCGCACAGGCGGGCAATACTGTATACCAGTTCGCTGGCAAAATCATTTCCCTGATAATAGTAAAGACCTTTTTCGAGTACGGTGTTATTATCCAGTTTGCACATCGCTACGGTTCCTGTTCGCTTCATTTGCTTGATAAGCTGCTTCTCAAACTTGGTGGAGCCCATTGAGCGGCGCAATCCTCGCAGGTTTTCGTGAAGGAAGGAGGTGACCGTCAATTCAAAGTTGGTTTCAGCATATTCAAGTACTTTGCCTAACTCTTCGCGGGTGTGCTGGCGCATCAATTGCAGGGCTTCGTCACTGTTGCTGGTTTGCATCAGTTGTTTCAGTGTTTCGTTGCCTTTTTCCTTCTCTTTTTTCTTTTTATAGATTACCTGGCTGCGAATAAGCGAGAGTACTGCCAGAGCGATAAGAGCGATGATAGCAATTGTACCTCCGAAGTAGATAATCATGGCTACGAAGAAGCAGATGGTGAAAGCCGCTCCGGCGGTAAGAAACCAACCGCCAATAACGCTTAGAACACCGGTGATGCGGTAAACGGCAGAGTCGCGTCCCCAGGCACGGTCGGCCAGTGAGGTACCCATGGCTACCATGAAAGTGACATAGGTGGTAGACAACGGAAGTTTCAAAGAAGTACCTAATGCGATAAGTAATCCTGCCAATACCAGATTGACCGATGCACGGACAAGATCGAAGGCAGCTCCGTCGGCAATGATGGCTTCGTCTTTACGGAAACGGGTGTTGATCCACTTTTTTGTACCTTCCGGCACTATTTCTGAGACGCCATTTGCCAATGTCATACTGATGCGTACCAGCGTACGGGCAATTGGGGTACTACCGAAAGTTTCTTCTCCTTCGTCCTGGCGGGAGAGGTCTACGGAAGTCTTGATAACGTTATGGGCTTTCTTCGATGTACAAAGCGCATATACCATGATCGCTCCTGCACCTATCAGGAAGTACCAGGGAGTTTTGGCGGGACCTAACAGTGAGGACATGAGAAAATCATTCGGACCTGCTGCCATGCCATTGGTTGTATAGTCAATAAAAGAAGAGTAGCCGGCCAGGGGGACACCTATAAAATTGACAAGGTCATTGCCTGCAAATGCCAGTGCTAATGCGAATGTACCTAACAATACCACTACCTTAAATATATTCACTTTCAGCCAGTGGAGTATTTGCATCAATAGGGTGAAGAAGACAAAGAAACATCCGATCAGCATTGCTGTGTTATCCTGTACCCACTGTTTGGCCTCTGATGTCATAAATGAGCTGTCTTTCAATCCTTTGATAAGCATGAAGTAGATGATGGCTGTAGTGGCGATACCACCGAACAGCGCAATGCTGTACTTCATCTTCTTTTTATAGTTGAAAGTAAAGATGATACGTGCCAACCATTGTACCAGCATACCGAAGAAGAAAGCGATGGCCACTGAAACGAAGATAGCCATAATGACGGACAATGCTTTATCCGTATTGATCAGGTCGCCCAGCCCCAGCATGTCATTGTTGTGGACTTTGATAAGTGCCAGTGCGAAGGTACCTCCCAATAGCTCGAACACCATCGAAACGGTGGTAGAGGTAGGCATCCCCATTGAGTTAAACACATCGAGCAGTACGACATCCGTCAGCATCACGGCAAGCAGTATGCACATGATTTCGGCGAAGTAAAAATGCTCGGGTTGATAAATGCCGTGTCGTGCGATGTCCATCATACCATTAGACAAAGCGGCACCGATAAATATACCGATGCCTGCTATGAATAATACTGTTTTAAAGGAAGCTGCTTTCGCTCCGATGGCGGAATTTAGAAAGTTAACGGCATCGTTGCTCACTCCGACCATGAGGTCGAATATTGCAAGCACAAATAAGAAGATGACGATGCAAAGATAGATTGTCTCCATAAATGTATTCTGTTTCTGACTGCAAAGGACGGATTTTCGTGTTGCAGAGAAGTGTCATACATATTACAAAGATGTTTCATTTTTCCTTTTCAGGTAATTATAGAAAGTATATTGTGCCCGGATACCCTCTCCTTTGGACTTACTTTTGAACACATTGCACAACCTCTCGTCTACGAAACAAGCTTTGCGATTGTCAGAAAGTTGTATGTTCAGCATGTCGATCATTTCCTGCCGCAGTTCGGGGGAGAGTACAGGGGTCACAGCTTCGATCCGGCGGTAGAGATTGCGGCGCATCCAGTCCGGTGAACCGAAATAGATTTTCGGATGTCCGGCATTGCCGAAATACCACACGCGGGCATGTTCAAGGAATGTATCCACAATACGGGTGACACGAATGTTGCGGCTGTATGACTGTCCCGGTATCAGGCAACAGATACCTCTGACGATCAGGTCAATTTGTACCCCTCGTTGTGAGGCTTCATATAAGCGGTCGATCATGGCAGGGTCCTGTAATCCGTTCATCTTTAATATGATTCTTCCGCCCTGTCCTTTTTCGGCCAGTTCTATTTCGTGGTCGATAAGGCGGTTCAGCTCTGGTATCAGGTTGAAACGTGCTACAAGCAGTGTGCTGAATTTGGGATTCTCTTTCCCCTGCAAGGTGCAAAAGAGCGTATAAAGGTCTTTGGTTATTTTAGGATTACAGGTGAATAGTCCGCAATCGGCATAAAGCATGGCTGTCTTTTCATTGAAATTGCCGGTACCTATATAAGCAAAGTCGCAGGTTTTGGGATCGTCACCTTTACTCTTCCGGCGGATAAGGGCTACTTTGGCATGCACTTTGAGCCCCGGAAGGCTGTAGATGATTTTTATTCCGGCGGATTTCATCATCTCCGCTGTAGCCAGGTTATTCTCTTCATCAAAGCGGGCTTTGAGTTCTACGAATACGGTTACTTTCTTTCCGTTTTGCGCAGCTGCTATCAGCGTATTGATGACTGCGGAGTTTTCGGCTACGCGATATTGCGTTACCATGATTTCTTTCGTTTGCGGATCGTGTACAGCTTCATACAGGAAGTGTATAAAGTGTTCAAACGAGTGGTAAGGATAATAAAGCAACAGGTCTTTCTGCTTCACATAGTTGAATATGGATTCTTTTTCATCCAGGCAATTCAGCTTCATAGGTTTGGGCTTTTCCAGTGACTTCAATGCCTTGTTCGGGTTGGGCAGATGACGCAGGTCTTCAAGATTGAGATGTTTGTCGCCCGGAACCAGTTCCTCTCTGTTTATTTGGAAGGCATCTACAAGGAAGTCCAGAAAGTCCGATGGCATGCCGCGGTCGTATACAAAACGGCATACAGCTCCTATTTTGCGTTTCTTCACTTTTTTCTTCACCTGCTCCACAAGGTCGGCGGTGCTGGTAGTATCGTCTATCAGTATATCGGCATCCCGGGAGATTTTAATGCAATAACTGGAGTCCACATCGTATCCCGGGAAGATGAGGCCGATATTGGCCTTTATGATATCCTCAATAAACATCAGGTAATAGTTGTCCCCCTGTTTGGGAAGTTCGATGAAACGGGGCACTTTGCTATACGGCATCTTCATTACGAAATATTGCACATGATCCGGGTCGGTCTTCTCCGTGCCGTGCATGAAGAGACGTACCGCGAGATAAAGCCGGTTGTCCCGCAAGAATGACACGACGCGATCTTTGCATACCGGCACCGGTTGGAGGAAGGGGAATATCTCTTCACGGAAGAAGTTCCGGATGAATTCCTGATGGAACGGTTCTACATTCCGGCTCTGATAAAAAATAATGTGGTTCTTGCGTAAGGTAGGCAATATCTTATGTTCGTAGATACGGATACGGTCTTCCAGTTGGCGGTTTACTTCCCGGTTGATATTTTCCAGCAATTCGGCAGCCGATTGTACCGACTCTTCATCGCTTTGGGTGACACCCGATGCCACTGCTTTATGATCGGCTACACGTATTTTGTAAAACTCCTCCAGGTTGGAAGAGTAGATGGATATGAAGTTGATGCGCTCATACAGTGGAAGTCGGTCGTCATTAGCTTCCAGCAGTACGCGATAATTGAATGACAGCCAGCTTATGTCTCTTTTAAAATACTGATAATTGCTTTCCATTGCGTTAAGATTTTCCCAAATATAAGTACCTTTGTGCATATAAACAAAGAAACTATGATGAAAGTTGGATTATTATCGGATACGCATGCATGGTGGGATGAGAAATACCTGGAATATTTTGAGTCTTGTGATGAAATATGGCATGCAGGAGATATCGGTTCGGTGGAGGTAGCCGAAAAGTTAGCGGCTTTCCGCCCTTTGCGTGCTGTTTATGGAAATATTGACGGGCAGGAGATCCGTAAGATGTTTCCGCAGGTCAATCGGTTTACGGTAGAAGGTGCTGAGGTCTTGATAAAACATATCGGAGGTTATCCGGGGAAGTACGATCCCTCTATAATAGGTAGTCTGATGGCGCGTCCGCCTAAGTTATTTATCAGTGGGCATTCGCATATCCTGAAGGTGAAGTATGATAAAACATTGGATATGCTTCACATCAATCCCGGTGCGGCAGGGATGTCCGGTTTTCATAAAGTTCGTACCATGGTACGTTTTGTGATAGAGAACGGGGCGTTTAAGGATTTGGAAGTAATAGAGTTAGCGGGGTAAACCGGGAATATTCCCCGGCTCCGGGGAGGGAAATGCTCGGCTCCGGGGAGGGAAATGCTCGGCTCCGGGGAGGAAGGTGCTCGGCTCCGGGGAGGAAGGTGCTCGGCTCCGGGGAGGAAGGTGCTCGGCTCCGGGGAACACTCTCTTCCCCGGAGCCGGACATTTAGCTCTATTCAGCTCCCGTCCCCCATGACTTCATCGGTTCCGGTCCCATCTCAAGAGTGAGTGTCCCTCCTTTTGCAATGTCGGCATGATCAATGAAACATTGGTTGTACTCTTTGTCGTTGAGCCATGCGCGCTGGATGTAGATGTTCTTCTTTGAGTTGTTTTTTGCAACGATGCTGAATGTTTTGCCATCCTCCAGGCGGAAAGTTACTTTGCCGAATGCAGGGCTTGTCAGTTCGTATCGGGTCTCTCCCGGGCAAATGGGGTGGATGCCGGCTGCTGCAAGTATATACCAGGCAGACATCTGACCGACGTCTTCGTTTCCTGCCAGTCCTTCAATGTCGTTTCGATAGGCATTCTCACAGATACACCGGGTCCATTTCTGCGTCAGCCATGGGGCATTCAGTCGGTTGAACATAAAGGGAACCTGATGCACCGGTTCGTTGGAGTGGTTGTAATACTCATTCCACAGGAAGTGCTTGGGTGTCTTCTCAAAGAAGTCTTCCAGATCGTTCAACACCTTCTCTTCGCCACCCATGAGTGCTACCATACCGTCGATGTCATGGGGTACAAACCATCCCTGTTGGTAGGGGTTCGATTCGATGGAGCCGTGCCATTCCGTCAATCGGCCGTTGGCGGGCCACTCTTCCCAGGCACCGGATTCGCGTTTAGGGCGGAACCACATCTTGTCTTCCGAGTCGAAGATGTTCTTGTAGTACAATGACTTCCGGGTATACTTCTCGGCGTCGTCCGTTTTGCCCAATGCCTTGGCAAGCTGTGCCACACACCAGTCTGTGTATGCATATTCCAGTGTCTCCGAGATAGAATATCCCTTCTCTACGGGTGTGTATCCTAACTCTTCTTTGTTCCCGATCAACTCGGAGGTACGTACGGCTGCCCGGTAGGCTTTCTCAATGTCATACTTCCGGATGTTTTTGGCATAAGCATCTGCCAGAACTGAGATGGCCGGGTTGCCCACCATACATCCGCTGTAGGCATTGAAGAATTCCCATCTTTCCAAATATCCTTTTCCGCTCTCTTCGGCCAGCGTCACTAACGAATTTATCTCGTCATTCACCAACGTGGGATTGATGATGGTTTGCAGGGGGAACTGGCTTCTGAACACGTCCCAGCCACTGAAGATGGTCCGTTTCGTGAAGTCGGCCGTCTGATGAATCTGATGATCGCCGCCCGGATACCGTCCGTCTACGTCTGTCATGTTGCGCGGATCGATCATGGTGTGATACAGGGCAGTGTAGAATGCGACTTTCTCATCGTGGGTACCTCCTTCCATTAAGATTTTCGAAAGTTCCTTGTTCCACAACTCTTTGGCTTGTTTCTTCATCCCGTCGAACGTTTGCCCCTGCAACTCTGCTTTGAAGTTCTTTTCAGCACCCTCCAAGTCGGAGAAGGAGATACCTGCTTTCAGGCTAACTTCTTCCTGATCGGTGGTAGGGAATTCAGCAAAGAAACCTACGTGTTTGCCTTCCAATGACTTCTTGCCTCTGATAATGCTCGATTGGGCGATGCGAGCCTGATAATTGTCGCTCAACACATTTTCGCGTTTGCGTTCCCAATCATCCGGAATGTCGACACTCCAGAAACCGTAATTGTCCAAAGGTTTGCTGAACTCTGCATAGAAAAACACCGTATAGTCGGGGTTACCATATCCGTCTCCCCAACCACCTCCTTCGGGTGTGCACTTCATCCAGCCGCGGATCGTGTTGTCATTGACCACTTCCACGTACTGCGTGGTAGAGGTTCCGCCAACGCGTCTTGCCAGATCGATCTGGATGCGCGACAAGTCGCTGGCAGGGTAGGTAAATCTCAGCGCACCTCCGTGCGGAGAGGCAGTTGCCTCCGTTAGGATGTCATACTTCGTTAAGCGTGCGGTGTAGTATCCGGCAGAAGCGGCTTCCGATGCTTTGTCGTACTCCGAGCGGTATCCCTTCTTCTCCGGATCGCTCTCTTTGCCGGCAACCACATGAAGTTCGCCGGTAGTGGGCATCACCAGGAAGTTTCCTAAGTCGCCATACCAGCCAATGCCGCTCATTTGGGTGAAAGCGAATCCCTCGATGGTCTTATGTTGATAACCATATCCCGATCCGTTGTCGCCTCCGGTGATGGTGTTGGGACTTACCTGGGTCATTCCAAACGGAGTCGCTGCTCCGGGAAAGGTTTTCCCCATGCTGTTGAAAGATTGTTCCGTATCGGCTTTGACGCTGGTACCGATGAAAGGATTGACATAGGATGACAGGTCTTCCACCCCGTCCGTATGGTTTTGGCAGGCGCTCATGCCTGTCAGTAATACCAGTAAAAAAGCTGAATGAATGAGTATTCTATTCATAAAAGATAATATTATTGAAAAAGAATGAGCAAAACTCACCACAGAGTAGCACAGAGTTCCACAGAGTACTATTTATCCGATAAAATGCGGATTAACACAGATAAACACAGATAGATTAAAAGACTGTATTTCTTTATCATCTATTTGTTTCCCTTTGCGAAAATCTGCGTTAATCCGCGTTTCATCAAAGATTTAAACTCTGTGGAACTCCGTGTTACTCTGTGGTGAAATGCCGATCCCGATATAAAAAAACGAACTCTTAATTAATGAATCGTTACTTTCACCGTAGATGCTTCGTTATTCCCATAGGATAGACGGACAATATAGACGCCTTGTTCCAAAACAGCAGAAGATTGTTGGGCAGCCGTAGCGCATACACCGGCTGACATCATCAAGCCATTGGCAGACAAGATGGTATACTCTACCGGTTCTTGCCCGTTGTTCTTGATGGTAATTTGTCGTTGAGCGTTGGCGTAGGTTTCTACCCCGTCAAAGGCAATGGAGTGGATGCCTGTGATAATATCTTCGCTGATGCTGGCAAACTGACTTCCCAGGTCCGCCTGGTCTACTGCCTGCACGCCGAAAGTATACTTTCCGCTTGCCAGTCCGTTCAGTTCAAAACGATTGGTCTGGATCAATGGAATCAGGTTCCGGACTTTCAATACTCCGGTTTGAACATCTGTCGGTGCATAGGCATATACAGTGTTGTCGGCATTGTTTTTTACGTACACATTGTAGCGAAGTGCCTCTTGCGGCGTATGGTCGTCTGTTGCTTTGCTCCATGTCAGGATCACTTTGCCGTCCATCGACTCCACTTTCAGATTGGTAGGAGTCGCAGGCGCTGCGTTTGCCTGAATATTACTCTTGCTCAGATCATTGAAAGCATACGCGTTTTTCCAGTCATTCTGCCAGCCGAAAGAAGCTACATCCAATGTACCGTCTCCGTTGATGTCCACCAGGTTGATGGCTCCGCATCTTTCTGTTATTTCCGACGGAACACCGCCCAAGGCAAATGTATTGTCTCCGTAATTATAGAAAACACGGGTTACAATGCCTTCTCCGGTCACAATCAAATCCATGAAACCATCGTTGTTGATGTCTCCTGCCGTAGCCTGAACACATTTACCGTTGATAAGGCCGGCACCCTTGACTTTGATAAAATTACCGCTTTTATCGTTCAGGTACAGAGTGGCGCTTGTCTCGTTCACTTCCACAATATCTGAATAACCGTCGCCGTTGACGTCTACCAACGCTGCATCAGAGAATGGCTTCGGAACAAACCCGTCCATGGCTACCTGCTTGAAAGTACCGTCTTGATTGTTGATGTAAAGGTAACCTACATCTTCGGCTGAAGGCAGAAACGCGCGTCCCTGGTTGTAAATGTCGAGATAGCCGTCGCCGTTGACGTCGCCTACGTGCACGGAACCCTGTGTGATGTGTCTGAACTCTCCTCCGTCAACCACCGTCGTCTGGCGTACAAATCCTTTTCCTTCCATGTTTTTGTAGAGGGTAGTGGCAGCAGTTCCGGTAGCTTTGTTATACGGCACATCGCTGGAAACAAGAAGGTCCGTCCAACCGTCATTGTCGTAATCAAAAGCAATCAGTCCGCGTCCGCTGTGTTCGTCTTTCAAGAAATAGTGTTTCAGGAATCCGGCAGCGAGTGTTGTGTTTTTTACATAGGCATACTGATTCTCCGCACCCGTATTTTCAAGAATGAGAGGCAGGCTGGTTCCGCTCGAACCTTTTCCCATCACCACGATGTCCAGGTCGTTGTCATTGTCATAGTCTATAAAGATAGCTTTCGACCGGGACATTGCTGCCAAGTCGGCATTGTCGCTTTGAACTCTTTTGAACTTCCCGTCTTGAGTCTGCTCATAGAGTGCCAGCGTGCCGGAGTCTCTACCTCCTGTGATGAGCATGTCTACTCGTCCGTCGTTGTTGAAGTCACCCCAGATGGCATCTCCCGACTCTAAATAGTGGGGGAACGTACCACCTACTGTCCAAACTACCTCTTCCACCTTCAACGCGGGGTATTTAACGGTAAGGAATTCGCTGGCAACGTCTGCCTGGTCAACAGACTGTACACCGAACGTGTATTTACCATCCGGCAGGTTCCATTCAAATGAGTTCTGATTGATCAGGGTTGTGATGGCTCCTCCTGTCTTCAGCTTGCCGGTAGTGAAATCTGCCGGAGAATAGAAATATACAATGCCGCTGTTCTCATCTTTGGCATAGACGTTATAACGAATGGCATTGCTCGGAGTGATGGCATCTGCCGCAGGTTCCCAAGCCAGCGTAAACTTTCCGTCGGCATAGGTTATGGTCAGGCCAGCCGGAACTCGGGGAGCAATGTTTGCCGGAAGGGTGTTTTGAGACAGGTCATTCAGCACATAAGCACTTGTAAAGCCGTCGCCATAACCAAAGTTAGAGAGATCTAAAGTCCGGTCGCCGTTGATGTCTACCAAGTTTAAGTTACCTGAGCGGGCAGTCACCTCTTTGGGCACATCCACACCTTTGAACGTGTTGTTGCCGTTGTTGTAGTAGATCTTGGTCATGATGTTGAAACCGGAAACCACCAGGTCTGTCCGTCCGTCATTGTTCACATCGCCGGCGGTAATGCTTGTGGCTCCGCTTTTCGTCAAACCGGTCACCGTTTCATCGTATTTGGTGAATGTGTTGTCCTGGTTGTTGATAAACAGATTGGCAGCGTTGCTGTTTATTTCGACAAAGTCATCGTATCCGTCTCCGTTAATGTCAGCAAAGACCGTCTCTGCTGCCTGTGAAGCAGTAAAGAGTTGAGAAAGTGCTTCCGAACGGGAGAAAGTACCGTTCTTCTGATTCAGATACAGGTCTGCGTAGAAATCACCGTTCCATCCCTGAACGAAGACATCGGCATATCCGTCATGATTTGCATCGCCCACGTGGACCGATCCTCCGCTCACTGCCCGGAAGTCATTGCCGTCCACCACATTGGGCATCCGTTCAAATTTTCCCTGGTTGTTACGGAAAAGAGCGGTTACGCTGCTCCCGTCGGTTGTTACTCCTGTTAGGATCAGATCCTGCCAGCCGTCGTTATTGTAGTCGAATACTTGCAGGAAGCGTCCCGGGCGATCATTATCACCAGCATTGCCGGAGGTGACACCCATCAGCTCTGCACTGCGTTCCGTATCTTCCGAGAAGGTGTATTCGGGTGCACCGTTGTTCCGGTATACATGCGTTACGATCTTCCGGTTACCGGAAACCTCGTTGGTTCTTCCGGAGATGATCAGATCGAGATTGCCGTCGTTGTCATAATCAATGGCAGCGGCAGAAGCCCAGTTCAAGGGGGGCAGGGTAGTGGCTTGCAGGGTAAAACCGGCACCACCGTCATTCATATACAGCCCGATGTTACCACCGCCTTGTCCGGCGATGTAGAAGGCATCTTTATAACCGTCGTTGTTGAAGTCTCCCCAGATGAATCGTCCGTCGATCACCCAATCGGCAGGAAAACTGCCACCTGACTTCCAGACAGCTTCTTTCAGAACCTGCGGAGTGGGGTTCTTGGGGAAGATCTTGAATAGCTTCACATCTCTTGTGGGTATACTTTCAGTCCAGTTACCGGTCTTTATCGATTCCTTATTACCCCACAATTCGCGAACGACGTATTCCGTACCCAGCTCTAAGCCCAGACGATCGAAATCCATCGTCCGGTTGATCATTGTGCCATAATTAAATGTAGCCACATACATGGTGTCTGCCACAGTGGCATAGAAGCTACGGGCAGCATCCTGATTTCCTCCGGCCGGAGCAGAATCCACCGGACGGAAAGCTTTGCACTGACTTGCAATTCTTATGATCTCGGGGTTAGTGAGGAGCTTCTTTGCACGTGCTTTGGCGGTGATTACAGCGGCATTGGAATTGTCGCTGAAGTCATCTCCCAATATAAAGATACCCGTAAGGATGGAGGAGGTGATGCGCGAACGGTTTTCGGCTTCCGAATAACCCTTGATCACTACATGGTCAGCATCGTTATACTGATAAACGTGGTCGAGCCACCAGCCGTAGCTCAAGCAGTTCAACACGTATTTAGTGTTGTTAATATCGCCCCATGCGTCACAACTGATGCGACGGCTCTGTGCATACTGGGCAGGGAAAATGGGTGCAATAGACAGATTGACGTAGATTCTTCCGGCGGCATATTTGTATATCTCCTGCATACCTTTGTTGTAAGCCTGTATACCGGTGTGTACGCTCTTGTCGTAATAACTGTCTGCTTCTACCGCACCATGAGACATAAAGTCGATCTTTACATAGCTAAACCCTTTGGCTATATGGCTTTCAATGGCGTTCTTTATGCCGGAAAGTACTGAAGGGTGGGTTGGGTCGAGTGCATAAGCACCGTCGAAGCGGATGTATTCTCCATTGGCTTTCAGGCAAACATCATATGGATCGTCTCCCCAGGAAACGAACGTATTCATGTATCCTCCCACCTTTTGTCCTCTCGCTTTGCATTCGCTGATGAAGGCTTCCATCTTTCCTTCGTCGTCCAGCTTTCCGCCGCCGGCATCCAGTCCGATATACACATCATTCGCTCCGTTGGAGAATTCTTTCAGTTCATTCTTGATGAAAGCGGCCGTCTCAGATGCGTTTTGATAGTTTACATCTCCTTGCAGCACTCCCCAGCTGTTCCAGCCGAAAGGTTTGTTACCGTCCCAGACGGCTTTAGGAGCAACAATAGCGTTTACATCCCCAAAGGTTTCCATACCTTGGCGCCAATCGGCGAAGTAACCGATGAATACTTTAGGCGATTTGATGATCTTACCTCTCAGTTTTCCGTGAGGGGTAGGGGTATTGGTCTTGTTATTATTGAACCCTTTGTCCGTGTACTTGTCTCCGCTGTTTTTGTAATACGTGTCGCGGGTAAATTCGGAGGTTATCCCGCCATATACTTCCAGATTGGTAACCTGGTTGCTGTTCCTTGTATATGCCACCACTCCTGTCTTCCAGTCGGTATGTTCTACCGAGCCGAGAATCAGTCCCTGCCGCGTGTCGTCATTGTAGAGTGCGCCCACTTCATAGCTCGTAGAAGACTCAGCTGTCTCTTCGGAGTTGAAGTTATAGGAGCCGAAGCGTACAAAACCATCGTTGTCAAAAGGAACAAACAAGGCTCTGTTTTTATTGGCAGGCAGGAAACTGACCTCCGTTGTGCTTCGTACGGGTGCCATGTAATTGGATGCTAATTCCTGATCGGATGCGATACTGAACTCCGTCAGTATATAGTCATTGTATAAGTAATAATCCTGAGTGACCGTAATACCATCGGTTGTGTTGGCCGTAACGGTTACTTTTTTCCCTGTGCCGAACGGGTCGGCTACCTCTGCCGTCTGAATCGCATATCCACTCAGTTGGTCTTGGAAATACTCTTTATCTCCGTTTTTGAATGCACAACTACTCTCATTGACTACGAGCGTGTTGTTGTGGTATACACTTACTTTGGCATTGTTCTCGTTGATGTCGATTCGCCATTTCCCTACCGTTACATCTGCGGCGCAAACCGGATGAGTCGGGAAACAGAGAAATGACAGACAGCAAACTGCTGTTAATAAGACTTTGGTTCTCATGCTATTGGGGTTTTATTGAATTCTGATTAGTTTCACATCTTTTCCCGGGATGGTAATGGCTTTACTCAGGTCAATCTCCGCTCCACTCCAAAGTTCTTTGGCGTTAAGAGTTTCTGCAGGATTGAGACCTATTCTTTCGAACGGTACATTCACGCTCATTTCTTCTTCTCCGTAATTGAAAACTACGTAGTAAAGTGTGTTATTATCCTGTCTCATGAATTGATTCTCGGAATTAGTTCCGATACCCTCTATCGGACGGAAGGATACACCGTTGGCAATGAGATTGACGTCTTCATTCGTCAGATATTTGGTTGCACGTTCCTTACCTTCTTTTGAGCCGCCTTCACTAAAATCGTCACCTGCAATGTAGAGTCCGGTGATGACAGCTGAGGTGATTCTTGCACGGTTTTCTCCTTCGGTGGCATCCTTCAACACCACGTGGTCGGCATCATTATATTGGTAAACACGGTCAATCCACCATCCGTACGAAACGGCATTCATGGTATATTCCGTATCTTTTATCTTGTTCCAGGCATCGCAGGCAATACGTCTTGACTGGGCATACTGAGCTGGGAATATCGGTGAGATGGAAAGGTTGATATACATATCACCAAAATACTTGTTCAGTAAAGCCATTCCGTAGTTATAGCCCTGTATACCTGTCTGTATTTCGGGGTTATACCAATGATCTGCTTCCATAGCTCCATGCGTCATGAAGTCCATCTTTACATATTCAAAACCACAACGGCGGAAGAGTTCGGATGTTTTCTTCATTTGTGCTTCTATTGCCGGATGGGTAGGGTCTACGGCATAAGCGCCGTCCAGTTCCTGTGGCTGGCCGTTTGCATACAAGTATACATCTTTATATTTGTATTCAGGTGCATCATGCAGTACGTTTTCAGCTTGTCGGCCCCAGTCAGTGAAAGGAGTCCAGTATACACCGGCAATCTGTCCGTTTGCTTTGCAACGGTTAACAAAAGCGGTCAGTTCTTGCTCTGAAAAACTGTTCCAACCGGAATCCAGCCCGATATATACGGTATTGTCTGTATTACAGAAGTGGTTGTTTTGAAGATTGTTCTTGAAGAAGTCCGAAACTTCCAATGCTTTGGGGTAAGTAAGCCCGAACTGCAATACTCCCCAGCTGTTCCAACCGCAGGGTACTGCTTTGTCCCATGCTTTGGGAGGTGCTATCAGAGCATTGGCATCGGCATACTCTTCCAGTCCTGTGCGCCAATCGTCAAAAAGTCCGAATAAAACTAACGGTGATTTAATGCTTTTACCCTTTAGGGCACCGTGTGGCTTGGAGTCGCGTGTCAATTCGTCGGCAGCACCTCCGTAGCAGATCAATGATTTTAAATTGTTGGCGTCTCCGGATTGCATTTCGATGGCTGTTTTCCAGTTGTCGTGCTCTATAGAACCTACAACAAAACCTTTTCTACTCTCATTATTGAAAACAGCTGTGACTTCGTAACTGGTTAGTTTATCAAAGGTGAGTGGATGCGACTGGTAGCGTACCCATTTGTCGTTATCAAAAGGAATGAACAGAGCTCTATTGGTTCCCTTATCCAATAGCTGCGGCATCTCGTCTATGTTAATTGGGGCCATAAGGTTTGATTCCACTTCGGCTGATTCGCCGTTCAGCGTGAACTCCGTTAGGAAGTAGTTTTTACCGGGGATGGGGTAAAATTGTTGTTCCATTTGTGGCAGATCTTTTCCGGTGTAAGTGACCTTGACTACCGGTATTTGCCCGAAAGCATTTTCCACTTTCTCTGTGGTCATCCGGACTTTGGTGTAATCTTTAGACGTAATTGTATCGCCATCGTACAGGAAGGAGGCGTACAAGCCGTTCAGGGAATAGTTGTCGCCAGCTTTAATATCAATGGTATTACTTTGCTTGTTGTATTCAAAAGTCCACTGATCCAGATTGATTTTCGTGTTGCTGCAAGAAGACAGGCAACCAACCACGAGAAAGTTTAGAAACAGATATTTAATAAAGCTTTTCATGTTGTGAAGATTGTTTTATTTCGAGACTGTTGTAATCAGCCTCTTGTTTATACTAATTGAAAATTGACTATTGATAGCTCTTCCTTCTGAAAGGAATATTTGGCACATAAGGAGGTGAAGGTAGCATCTCCCAATAATAGTGTGCCACAAGGAAAAGGGCGTGGATAGGGCTTTTGGTAGTTCTCTGCTGTCAGTTTCAGATATTCCGAGAATTCGTTACTGTGATAAATAAAGGGTAAGCCGGTGAGAGTTGTTTGGGCCTTGGTGAAAATTTCGTCGAAAGTACCTATCTTCTCTTTGTTGTTTTCGGCAATGCGTATGTCCCAGACGTTATTATGACCGAAGTGCAGACAAATGGCATCGGGACGGGTTGTTACTACTACTCCCAAGGCACCGTTTCCTAACAAAGCTCCTTCAAAGAAACCGGGAACGGGTTTGTCCGCAATAATAGGATGCTTAGCAGCTATTTTCTGTGAGTCGATGGCATGTGTAGAGATGCTTATTAAAGATAAAATGCCGACTATCAGATAGTGTGTCTTTCTCATAATAATAGGTTTTAGAAACTGAAAAAAGGAACTGTCCCCAATATAGCTGAAATGAAACAGTTCCTTTTCTTATAATAATATCCTGAAAAATCTATTTTACCTTATTTACCTACTTTATAGGTGCGTCCTCCGGTTATGATCAGATAGATACCGTTTGAAGAAACTGGAATCACGTTGTTTGCTTTATCTTTTGCTACTACTCTTCCAAGCATATCGGTTACTTCAACATCGAGGTCACTGTCTGCTCTTACGATAAAGCCTTCTTTAACTGTTTCGATGCGAACGTTGTTGGCTACTTCACTCTGAGCAATACCGGTATCTTTACCAAGTAATTGAGTTGTGAAAGTACTTGCACCTTGTGCCTGATCGATGGCCTGTACACCAACGGTGTAGCTATAACCTTCGGAAGCATCTACTTTCACAGAATATGATTTCAATACACTGCGTACACCTGTCTGATAGTCAGTAATCACTTTCAAACGTCCTGTTTCCGGATTGGCAGGGATAATCATTGAAATCTTTCCGGTATTGTTGTTTTTTACATAAACATTGTAGAACAACGCCTCTGCAGGAGTTACATCATCGGTAGCGTCGTCCCAAGTTACAGTCAACATACCCTTTTCGATTTTGGCGACAACATTGGTAGGAGCAGTAGGAGCTTGGTTCACCATTTCAGATGTGTTTTTGAATAGAGCAACTTCATTTGAAACATTACCATCCACTCCGAATGCATCTAATTTACCGTCATTAGAGAAATCGGCAATAACAAGTCCACCCTGACGTTCGCCGGCGTTAAATACTTCTTTTTCGCCTCCATAGTTATATGTATTATTGTCACCTTGATAGATGATACCACTAAAGTATCCTAAGCTATTTGAATATCCCATAAGTGCGGCATCAAGTTTTCCGTCATGATTCATATCTGCAAAAGTACCAGTGGGTACTGCTCTTACCTGTACGAAACCTGAAGTTTCCATATCTACCGGAGTAAAGACAAAGTCACCCTCATTCATGTAGATTGTTCCTCCGCCGGGAGTTGGTGCACCATCACCCAACAAGATAAGATCCATTAGGCCGTCTCCATTCAAGTCTTCTACAAAAAGAGTGATATCATAACCTCCCTGAAAAGTATCATTATCAAACGGTGTCACGTCCAAGAATGCAGTACCTTCTTCTATATTCTGATAGATTCGGATTTCTTTGCCGGACTCTCTAACGCTACCATCTTCATTGTCAGCATATCCGGTACAAAAGATATCCAGCCAACCGTCGTTGTCAATGTCTACAAAAGCAACGTCACCATGACTCATCGGTTTAAAATTACCATCCAAACCCTCTTCTCCGAAGGTTTCTGCTATTTTTTGTATAGTGAAAGTTCCGTCGCCACCATTGTTCTTGTAAAGTTCAACGAAGCGTCTTTTAAGGCGTTCCGGATCGTAGTTCGGATTTTCCGGGTCGTTACTCTGATCTTTGTTTTCACATCCCATGAGCAAAACGTCAACAAAGCCGTCTTTGTCATAATCGCCTATAGAGATACCAGTAAGATAATCTTCATTATGTGCTTGGTTGAGTCCGTGATTTTCTACTAACTTAAATTTGTAGCCGTTTTCCGGTCCCTGATTTTCAAGAAGCATTAAATATTCGGATTCATTGGTTAGGAAGTTATGTTCTCCTTTTCCTCTTATAATGAGGTCCAGATTTCCGTCATTGTTGAAATCAAGGAAACGGAAAAATGATTTTGTACTTACCGGCAGATTGATAAGGTCTTCAACCGGAGCTCCCGGAGTATCAGGATTATCTTCTGTACCTACTTCGTGTTTACATTTAGTTGAAATCATAAAGGTACCATCTCCATTATTCTTTATTACAATAGCAGCAGAATACCAACCTCCAATATCAAATTTGGCACCTTCTACATAATCTATTCCGAAAGCTTGTCCACCCATGATGATATCCATAAAATCATCATTGTTAAAGTCGCCTACGGCAGGAACAGTACGGTGGGTAAAAGGTAACGTAGGATTATCTCCCTTACTAGACATTATTTTATCGAATGTTACTTGTGCTGATGCTCCGCAGGTCATTAATAGTGATAGAGCGATCGCACTTTTCTTTAAAGAGAAAATGTTCTTCATAATCTTTACTTTTAAATTGGTTAATAGTTTTAATAACTGAATGCACAAATGTAGCGCAATGGTTTATTAAGGCTGTTGTTAAATGTATCGATAACTATAATAAATGTAGAAATTTTCGGCATTTGAGTGGTTTGTAGTCCATTTTCTACATTTGTGCTATTAGATGAGAGTTTTGTTGTATTCTGTCTTGTACTTGAAATGCGAAGTTCTTATGTAGAATAGGAATAAAATGATTTTAGAGTAATGTTTCAATGGGTATGGAATATGAAATTAGCTAATATAGATATCTCTGTACGATCTATAGAGTCTGTATGTAGGGCGGCACGCTTTGGTAGTATACAGAGTACACCTTAGTTTCATGTCGTTTATATTGGTGATTTTCTTTGCAGTGCTGAATCATACCGTTAACAATAGCTATATGATAGGAGTTACATTCAGCATAATCTCATAATTGTAGCTATTTCAGAAAGTGAGATGACTCAAAAGGAGAGGTGAAGTAGAAATTGGCGTGTTGAAAATATTATACAGATTTGTGCTTATGTAATGTTTTGTAAATCAACGTGTTATAGTATCTGCTTTTTCCTCTACGAGAAACGGGTCGATTCTCTACGACAATCGAGGCGTTTCTCGTAGAGGATCGAGGCGATCTCCGTAGAGAAATGAAATGAAAGTCTATAAGATTGACAACAGGTATAAAAGATAATTAAACTGGTTTAAGTTTGTTGTAGAGAAAAAAGAAAATAGGAATAAAGACATAAAGCAGCTTGTTCTATTATTAAAAATAAGCCTGATGTAGATATCCGTTAAATACAATTTACTTTGTTTTTAAAGGTTAATATAAAACGATAAATGAGCCACAACAGATAAGTTATATCCACTGTGGCTCATTCACTGTTTTATAACAAACTATACTTTTCTATTTAGCCTTTTCCTACTTTGTTACTTTTTGCAAACTCTTTGGGGGTCATACCAAATTGCTGAAAGAACATCTTACCGAAATAAGACGGAGAGTTAATTCCTACCATAAAGCAAACTTCTGCTATTTGATATTCACCTTCCTGTATCAGTTCTGCCGCCTTTTTCAGTCTGATTAGTTTGATAAACTCAATAGGGGAGAGTGAGGTTATCTGTTTTACTTTTCGATGAAGTCCTGAACGGCTCATATACAGGTTGTCAGCAAGATATTTCACATTTAGTTCCGGGTTAGCAAGATCATGATTTATTATCTCGATGATCTTGTTTAGGAATTTCTCATCGTTTTTACTCACTTTCATCTTCTGTACCGGGAAGAACGGTTTGTTCAGGAATGCCTTTTTCTCTTTTTCCCTATTTTTAAGCAACATATTAATATGTTTATACAGATAGTTGAAAGCCGTAGGCTTTTCGATATATGCATCTGCGCCTATCTCAAGACTTTTCATTTTACTATCCATATCCGTTTTGGCAGTAAGCAGCACAAAAGGTATCTGAGCAAGGTCTTCGTTTGATTTTACGTTCTGACACAGTTCCAGACCATCCATTTCGGGCATCATCAAATCACTCAGAATGATGTTAATGTATTTCTCGTTTAAGACTTTCAGTGCTTCAACTCCATTTGTTGCAATGTAGACATTGAAATATTTTTCCAAGCGTTCTGATAGATAGCTTCGAACCTCCGGTTCATCTTCAACTATCAGTATGCTGTTTTCTTTTATTTTCGGTTCATCTTCTCCCAATTCTTCGTATTCTTCAGTGTCGGAAATAACAGTTGGAGGAGTATTCTGTTCGATGAAAGTTGTAGATTCACTATCCTCTTCCTGTTCCTTTTCCTCTGTATGTTGTTCGTCTGCATTGATGCTGATTGGAATAGATAAAATAAACGTGGTCAGGGAGGCGGTAGTATCAAGTATTAATTCGGCATTATTGAGTTTTGCCAGATTACTGGCGAGAGACAATCCTATTCCACTTCCGGGAATATTGGATACCTTCGTTGTACGGTAAAATGGTTCAAATATCTTTTTACTCAGATTGTCCGGGATAGGAGCACCGTCATTGATAACGCGTATGTGAGCGATATTATCATCTGTAGCATACAAGTCTACTTGAATTGTTTTATTTGAATATTTTAATGCGTTGTTTATCAGATTACTGATTATCTTAATGACTGATTCCTGATCTATATTGGCTATCAATACATCGTCAGTAATGTGAAGTGTAAGTTGTTTCTCTTTTTGCTCAAACGTGAGTTGGAATCGATTTATGGTTTTGGTTACCAGATTGTTGAGATTGGTATTTGTGGGATTAAGTATAAATTTACGTTCATCTATTTTACGGAAATCGAGTAACTGGTTGATTAGATCAAGCAGACGTTTTACATTTTGTTCCATAATACGCATGTTCTTTCTGATGGCTGGCGGATCTATTTCATTCTCTTCCAAAATAGCCTCGAGTGGGCCGTTGATTAGAATAAGAGGAGTTCGTATTTCATGTGCGATATCAGTAAAGAATTCTATTTTAGCATTATATATATCTTTTTCGCGTTGGTTGTCTGCTAAAATCTGTTTCTGTGCATACCGTTTCTTTTGTGTGCGGTCATACAGATAAATAAAGGTAATAACCCCTATTAGAAAGAGGAGGATATAACAATAGGTGGCTATTGTGCTTTGCCACCAGGGGGCTTTAATAAATATTTTAATAGATGTTTCATTATCCCCCCATTCACCCAGACTATTGGTCGCTCTGACACGGAAAGAGTAATTGCCTGGGCTAAGATTGGTATAGGATACACTACGGTTATCATTTGTGATAGTCCAGTCTTTGTCAAAGTTCTCCAGTTTATAAGAATATTTATAATTACTTGATGAGGAATAACTGAGCGAAGCAAATTCAAAACCAATACTGTTCTGGTCGTGATTCAGATGGACCTCATTTGTGTAAATAATACTGTTGGTAAGTGGAGATCCTTTCTCGTTTACTTTTAATTCTTCGTTAAATATCAGTAACTTGGTAATATAAAGTGGAGCTGTGACATGAGGACGTTTAATGTTGTTTGGATCTACGGCCATTAGCCCGTTGATGGATCCGAAATATAACTTTCCAGACCGGGTTCTGATCCCTGACTTATAATTGAATTGATTGTTATTGATGCCATCTTTTTCGGTAAATACCTGGATTGCTTCCGTCTCGGTATTAAAACGTACCATGCCATGATTGGTACCAAACCATAGTAGCCCTTCATTATCTTCTATTATTTTGTAGGCAACGTCATCGGGTAATCCTTCGTTTTTGGAGTAAGACTTGAAACTATTTGTCTCTTTCATATATTTGCATATGCCTCCACGGTCTGTTGAAAACCAAAGATTTCCTTTTCTATCCTCAGTAACGCTACTCACAGAGTTAGAACTTATGGTATTAGGATCTTCCTGCCTGTAAATATAATGCTCAACTATTTTATCTGTTGCTCTTAACTTAAACACTCCATTTCCCATCGTACAAACCCATATATTGCCTTTTGAATCTTCGTATATGTCAAAAATGAAGTTGTATCCGAATTCATTGTGACGCTCAAATTTCAGGTTGTTTTTATCACTGGAGTAAACTCCCCATCCATTTCCTAACCAGATTGTTCCTTTTCTGTCCTGATATAATGCCCAAATACTTGATTCGTCAATACCCAATTGTTCGGGGCTGAGATGTTTTCGGGTTTTAGTTTTCAGGTTATAGATATCTATTCCGTTTTTGAATAGACCCACCCATATCTCGTCTTGATTTTCTATAATGGCCTGAGGAATAAACTGAGTACCTCCTGTTGGAGTAATTCTTTCAAAAGATTGCTTTTTAGGATCAAAGACTGATATGCCATTGTCTTCGGTACATACCCATATCTTTCCATTCTGGTCTTCTTTCAGATCACGTATGATTCTTCCATCGATAGAGTTTTTTTGTTGGCTGGGGAGATATCTATCTATAGTCAGTGTTTGAGAAGGAATGTAATTTACTCCTCCGAATACAGTACCAATCCATATTCCATTCTCATTATCCTGATACATAGCGTAAATTTTGTTGTCGGTCAGACTATTACCTATCATCGGATCACTGCGGATTAATTCAGTTTTGCCAGCATCTTCATCTATTATATAGATACCCTGTTCAGTACCGACCCATAATTCATTATTGAACACCTTGACATCTCTGATTATTTTGTGATGGACATCGGCGGCATTAACTACAAAAAATGTGTTATTGTTGTAATCGTATTTTTTTAATTCTCCCTCGTGTACACCCAATATAATATAATCTCCGTATTCGCAGGTACTGTATATCATGTCATTTTTGATGGATATACCATTCCTGTCTACGATATGTTGCTCGAATTTATCGGTTTTAGTATTGTAATGATACAAGCCGTCTTTATTGGTTCCTATCCATATTTCACCGGATTTCAGAATCGTAATACATTGTGGGTGTTTAGAAGCCTGATTACTTGCAATAATAAAAGGATAGTGTGACAGGCTATTGGTATCAATGTCAAATCTGAACACCCCCTGGTTAGGTATTATTATCCATATCCTTTGTTCTTTATCTTCCGCTATCTGGGCTACCCAATCGGATATACCTACTCCGGTCTCTGTAGTGATGTTGAAGTGGCTGAATTTTTCCGAAAGAGGATTATAGATGTATATGCCACGGTCCGTACCTACCCATATATTTTTGTTCTTATCTTCAAATAGGGCAGAGATGTTATTGTTGCCGATCCCTCTTTTTTCATCGTAACAATTGTATATTCTCACTTTCTTTCCATCAAAACGGTTTAGTCCGTTTTTAGTTCCGAACCACATAAAACCTTTGCCATCCTGAATGATTGTTTTAACATTGTTCTGAGATAGGTTTTGAGCCGAAGTTACATAGTAATTTTTGGCCAGTGTCTGACAATATACGTTCAGAAAGAGAATGTTACAGATGAATAGTAATGGAATACGTATTTTATTCATTATATATGATTTAAGTTAACTTAATGCGTTAAGTTATGTTATATATTGACTATTAGTGTATTAGTTGAACGTATGCTGACACGAAGCCTCAGGTATTAGTGCTTTTGAAGATAGTGACTGGTAAACTTCCCTTGTAGAGGCTAATCCTAAAGGATGTTGCAAATATCGTGATTTATTTGACAGGTTGTATCTGTTTTCCGGCGAAAATTATGAATTTGCTTTGTTGGTAGTTATTTGCTTTTGTAAACCCAACAATGAAATGTATAAATGAATATTACAAATGTATACAATTTAGGTGTAAATGTCCATTTTACCTCTAAAAAGGTGGGTGAGTGTACATTTATTATAGTATATGGTGGCTTTTTGTCCTATTGGAGTTTTATTTCTTCCTACTTTTGTTCTGTGAAATTAATCTAATAATAATTTGTTTATATGAAAAATGCAACTTAGTAAGCCAACTTCTGTAAAGTCCATTTATGGATTCAGTATTTCGATATCCTTAGTTTATAATTGATAAACGTTTAATACTATAAAAGAAATGCATAACAAATTTAATCGAAAGCGATTTATAGTTTTATCGCTTTTTTGTGTGAGCTTATGTTATTTATGCCTCGTGTCGTGCAAAGACGACTATTATTATGATGAGAAAGAACCCGATTTCTTAAGAGGCAATATCTACGATTATTTAAATGAAAGTGGCGAATTCACTTATTTTATTCGTCTGATTAATGACCTTAATTATAAGGATGTATTACAAAAGACCGGAAGTAAAACTCTTTTCCCGGCAAAGGATGAAGCATTCAAGCGCTTTTTTGAAACAAACACGCAGGGCATTAGAAGTTACGAGATGCTTTCGATGCCGATGAAAAGAATGATCATGAACTCGAGCATGATCAATATGGCATATCTATCGGGTATGCTTTCCAACCTGACCGTGTCAGGTGAAGGTCCCGCGACAGGGCAGACTTTCCGAAAACTCAATGCAAGTACCTATCTTGACAGTATCGCATTTATTAAAGATCAAGGATTATTTGAGAACTCTTATTGGAATCGTTTTTCAGAGAAAGGAGGGATTTATCTGGTGGATGACGAAAGTTCGTCACCCTTAGTTTATTTTACACCAGAGCACATGATGGTACAGGGAGTGACCAAGGAAGATTTCTCTATATTGAATAATGGTAGAAACTATGAAGATGGAGATGTCTATGTAAATGGGGTAAAAATAATAGAGAAGGACATTATTTGTAAGAACGGGTATATACATGTTATGGAAGATGTGATACTTCCGGCAAAAAACATGTCGCAGTTGATTCGGGATAACGGTGAAACGAATCTGTTCAATCAATTACTAAACAAATTTAGTGCACCTTATTATGAAGAAAATGTTAATAAAGCGGTGCATAATTTTTATGATGGTTTTAGCAATGCCGTTCTTCCGAATGCAGATTCTATTTTTGTGAAACGTTATTTTACAGTAGAAAACCGACTGGATCCAGCAGAAAAGTGGATGGAAAGTTATGGTTTGTTGTACTATGATCCAAGTAATAATGTGTATAGTAGCGAAATGGATATGGGCGCTATGTTTGTACCCACGGACAAGGCTATGAATGAGTATATCAATAGTGATAAAGGGCGCTATTTGAAAGAGGCTTATGGAAGTTGGGAGGATATACCGACTCCGATTCTTGCTCTGTTTCTGAAGAATCATCAAAAGAAGTCATTTATGAGTTCGTTGCCTCACGCATGGCCGAAGTTAACCGATGAATCGAGCTTTAAAATGGATATCTCTATTGATAATGTGAAAAAAACTTATCTGGGTTGTAACGGGGTAATTTACATATCCGATAAGGTGTTTCCGCCGATTGATTATCAATGTGTGTATGGACCTACTTTGACAAGTGACCACACGCAGATCATGAATTGGGCGATACAGGATGGAACTATGCGTTTCTTCTTATACCTGCGTTCCATCGAAAACATGTATAATCTGATTGTACCTACCGACGAGGCTTTACAAAACTACCGTGATCCGGTTGCTTGGGCAAAGGGAGTAAGCTATCGTGAAATATGGTCATTTAGATATGTACCTGCTGATAACATGGTGTTTGCCGATGTGTATAAAGCAGATGCAGCTGGAAATAAAACGGGAGCTATTTTGCGGACAGTGAAGAATCAAAATAGTATCATCAATCGTTTGAATGATATTCTTGATATGCACATCGTAGTGGGTAATAAGGATCAGAATGTAATGTCGGGTTATATTGATGACGGAAAGACGAATTATGCACTTACCAAAGGTGGTACTATGCTGAAGATCAGTGGAGAAGGGAAAAACTTACAGATACAGGGTGGTGGAGATATAGAAGTGAATGTAAAGCCTGCTTCGATTGTTATCAATGAAGTGACCGGAATGCCCAGCCGTTATGATTCTGATAACGGACGTACTTATTTTGTGGACCGTGTTTTACAAGATCCTGTTAAATCTGTATATAACGTATTGGGTGAGCACAATGAGTATAAAGCATTTTTTGACCTCTTGCAAGGGGATGACCGTGTATTCAATTATTTTAAGTCTGATAAAGACATTGTTCCGATTTTCGATATGAAGAAGACCTCCGGAAGTATAGGTTTGGGATATGTAGTGAATTCGTTCAATAATTTCCGTTATACTGTTTTTGTCCCAACCAAAGAAGCGTTGGAGAAAGCATTCAGAGAAGATCCTAACTTATTTGACTGGGATGAAATCTATGCTGAAGAAGATCATGACGAAAAGAAGAAAAAAACAATCTACCTATTGAATTTTCTCAAATATCACTTAATGGATAATCTGGCTTTTGTAGATGATAAGGCTCCTATGGTAAATATGAACTTTGAAACGGCTGCACGTAATCCGAGTGGTAAATTTCATAAGTTGACATTGAATACCCAAGGTGGTAGTTTAGAGATTAAGTGCCAGGCTACCACTTCAGACGGACAACCGTTGAAGGCTAAAGTGATAACAACTACTGAAGGAGTATACAATCTGATGGCTCGTGATTATATTGTCAATATTCCCAGTCTGTCTGGTGAGGAAACTTCAATCCTTGCTTCTTCACGTTCTGTTATTCATTTAATTGATACGGCATTAAGGTTTGAATAGTCAAAAAAACAATACTACTAAATTATGAATATTGATAATATAAAAAGCATATTGCTGGTTGTCTTTTCTTGCTTGTCAATGACTGTGGCATCACAATCTCAACAGCTGGTGATAACAGGAAATGTCTCTTCCGACCTGGAAGGGGAGATTATTGGTGCACACGTAACGGAGGTAGATGCCAACGGACGTATTGTAAATGCTACGATAACGGACTTTAGCGGAAACTTTTCACTTTCTATAAAGAGTGTGAACAACAAACTTAAGGTCAGTTTTGTGGGATACGATCCTGTCGAAGTTTCTATTAAGGATAAGCGCAGGTTTAATATAAAGATGAAGGAAAACGCAGTGCTTGATGAAGTTGTGGTAACAGCGAAAGCAATGCATTCGGACGGAACATTGGCAATACCTAAACGAGAGGTATCGGGTGCGATGCAACATATTAGCATGCGTGATCTTGAAGATATGTCAGTAGCTTCTATTGATGACGCATTGCAGGGGCGTATTGCGGGATTTGATATATTGGGAAACTCCGGTGACTTGGGCTCCGGTTCATCCATGCGTATTCGTGGTACTACTTCAATCAACTCAAAATCCGAACCATTAATCGTATTAAATGATATACCTTTCGAAAATAATGTGGATGACTCTTTTGACTATACATCGGCAGATCAGGAGCAATTTGCGAATTTGTTGAATATCAATCCGGATGACATCGAAGAGATTACTGTTTTGAAAGACGGTGCTTCTGCTGCTATCTGGGGGTCAAAGGGAGCTAATGGTGTAATTCTGATTAAAACGAAAAAAGGTGTTAAAGGTCCTACCCGGGTTCAGTATTCTTATCGTTTTTCCGGAGCCCAACAACCCCGGGGATTAAAAATGCTTAATGGAGACGACTATACAATGTTAATGAAACAGGCCTATTTTAATCCTTTTCAGGACGAGTATGCAGCAAATATTCCTGAATTCAATTACGATCCTACATTTGCCGAATATCAAAACTTTAATAATAATACGGATTGGGTGAAAGCTATTACTCAATATGGATTTACGCATGACCATTATGCAACCGTTTCCGGTGGTGGAGACAAAGCCACTTTCCGTGCATCTCTTGGATATTATTCCCAATCGGGAACTGTGATTAAGCAAAATTTGGAACGTTTCACGAATAGAATGTATCTGGAATATCAGGTTTCGGATCGTATTAAGTTTATTTCAGACTTTTCAATGACATACACTGATAATCATAAGAATTATGCTAATGATGTGGGTGATGGAGACAATAAGGAGAATTTGCTTAGTATGGCTTATCGTAAAATGCCTAACGTATCCATTTTCCAGCAAGATGCGAATGGAAATAATACAGATATCTATTATAATATACCACAATCGTCCTCTTTGGATAATTCTCAGAAGGATTTGATGAATCCGGTGGCGTTGGCAAATCTGGCATTCAACAATCAAAAGAATCTTTATATTGTACCTACTCTGCGTTTGCAGTATGACATTATCAATCCGGAAAAAGCTCAATTGCGTTATAACGGATATGTATCTTTCAATATTGAGAATACGAAAGAGTCAAAGTTCCTCCCCAAGGAAGTAACGTCCAAATCATGGAATGATGAGACCGTGAACCGTGCTTATATGAAGGAGTCTGAAGGATTGTCTATTCAGAGTGAGCAGAAAATAACATGGATTCCTCGTTGGGGAGATAATCACTCTTTGTTGGTATCGGCTGTGTGGCAGATGAATTCCGGAAACTCACAGTATCAGGAATTTGAGAAATACGGATTACCTTCTAACTCTATAACAGATGCAACTTCCGTAGGTTTTGACAAAGCTTTTAATAGTGGAGCCGGACAATGGCGTTCGTTAGCAATTATGGGTAGAGCACACTATACGTTTATGAACCGTTATACAATCGATGCAACATTCCGTCGGGATGGTAGCACAAAGTTTGGTTCTAATAATCGCTGGGGAGATTTTCCCGCCGTATCGTTGAAATGGAACATGGCCGACGAATTATTTATGAAACCTCTGAGAGCTGTTATTGACGAGTTAGGTATTCGTGGTGGTTGGGGTATTACCGGTAATCAGCCGGATAGAGAGTACCTGCACTTCAGTCGTTATAATAGTAGCTGGGGAGGTGGGAATAACAACTATATAAATATACCTACTGTGAAGCCGTCATCTATTGAATTGTCGGACCTTAAATGGGAAAAGGTAACCTCTTATAATCTGGGAATTGACTTGCACCTGTTTAATTCTAAGTTGGTATTCGATGGAAACATTTATAAGCGTAAGACGGAAGACCTGTTATTTAAGGATTTGGGTATACCAAGTTCTTCCGGATTCGGTTCACTGTCTTATGTCAATATCGGTGTGATGGACAACACCGGTTGGGAGTTGAGTATCTATACCAATAATCTGATTAAAACTAGAGATTGGAAGGTGGATTTTAATGTTAACTTCTCTAATAACAAAAATAAAATTGTAGAATTGTCACCGGCTGTGCTGAATGCATACAATAAAGATTTCAACTACGATAATGGTTCTTATTTGACACGTTTACAAGAAGGAAACTCGTTTGGTTCCATCTATGGATTCCGCTATAAAGGAGTTTATCAGTATGACAAGTATGAAGAGGGACGTGGCGGAACTGTTCCTGTGGTGAAAGATGCCAATGGAAATGTGGTAAAAGATGCGAATGGAAAACCACTTCCTATGTATTTTGACTATTTCAACTTAGGTAATAAGAGATACCAGTTCCGTGGCGGCGATGCTATTTATGAAGATATAAATCATGATGGAACCATTGATGAATTGGATATTGTTTATTTAGGAAACTCTAATCCGAAGTTAACCGGAGGTTTCGGTACGAATATCACCTTTAAGAATTTCTCTATCAGCGCATTTTTCAATTTCCGTTACGGAAATAAAATCGTGAACTATGCACGTATGGATGCAGAAAATATGCATTCTAATAATAACCAGTCCATTGCTGTAAACTGGCGCTGGCGTAAAGATGGTGATGTGACAGAAATGCCTCGCGCATTGTATAACTACGGTTATAACTACTTGGGAAGTGACCGTTTTGTAGAGGATGGTTCTTTCCTTCGATTTAAAACGTTGACCTTTAAGTATAATTTCAGTCCGAAATCATTAAGGCGTGTATTCCTCAACCAATTGTCTTTCTATCTGACTTTGAACAATTTGGTGACATTTACTAAATATACGGGTGTAGATCCGGAGGTAGGTATTGAGAGCTTTGGTCTTTGTGCGGACAGGAGCAAAACGCCTCGTTCTCAATATTTCACTTTTGGTGTTACTGTCGGATTTTAATAACAGGAGTTCAATTTAATGATTTGACCAAATTATAGACAAAAATGAAAACAAAGAAATATATATTGCGTATAGTTATGATGGCTTTATTGGGAGGAACATTTGCATCCTGTGAAAGCTGGTTTGATATACGTCCCAAGTCGGAGACTGTTTTTGAAGATTTCTGGAAAGATGAAAACGATGTGCTTAGCATGGTGGGTTCATGTTATCGTGGAATGAATGAAACCGGATTTATAGAGCGTGCCATCGTTTGGGGTGAATTGCGTTCGGACAACGTAAAAGCCGGAACAGGTAAATCCGATCCGATCAGGGATATTCTGAATATTAATTTGAATTCTTCCAATTCATACACTTATTGGGGAGAATATTATAGTGTAATTAATTTTTGTAACACAGTGATTAAGTTTGCTCCGGAGGTACAGGCGAAAGATCCGAACTTTAAACGTGAGAATCTGGATGTTTATATTGCTGAAGCAAAAGGAGTGCGGGCATTATGCTACTTTATGCTGTTACGTACTTTCAGAGATATTCCGTTGATCACTGAACCGTATGCGGATGACAGTTTACCTTTTGAAGTGGCGCAGGAGAATCCTGATAATTTATTGAATTTCCTGATCGATGATTTGAAGAGTGTAGAGAATCAGGCTGCGGACGAGAAGACGTGGAGTAATCTGCTTTATACAAAAGGACGTATAACAAAGAATGCCATACGTGCCCTTATAGCTGATATGTATCTTTGGAAGAACGATTACAATAACTGCATTATTTATTGTGATAAGGTGTTGGCCAATCTCGGACAGCTTCAGTTGGAAAGCTCACGGGTGTATAATGAATCTGTTTACTATTTGGGAAATTCAAAAGAGAGCATTTTTGAGTTACAGTTCAGTCTGAAGAATTATCCAAATTATGCGATGAATGAAATGTATGGAATGTTTGGAGGGCGTGCGGGACAGGATATGCATAAATTGTCGCCATACAACTTTGAATCAATGAGCCCTTCGCTTTTTGAACCCACTGACTTGAGAGGGAAAGATGCTTTTTTTAGTACCGCAGGCTCTTCTTTTATAGCCAAGTATATGGCTTTGAGGGTAGAAACTTCTTCGAGTACAGTCAGAGAAGGTGACTATGTCTTCAATGCGGAGGCTCCTAACTGGATATTTTATCGTTTGGCGGATATTTATTTGATGAAAGCGGAAGCTTTGGTAGAGATAGGAACCGATCTGCAGGGAGCTCTCGATTTGGTCTCTAAGACATTCGATCGTGCCAATCCGGATTTGGGAAGTGGTTCATTGTCGATTTCTAATTATAACACGCAGAGTGCCATGAGGAACTTAGTTTTTGATGAGCGTCAAAGAGAATTCTTGTTTGAAGGTAAACGTTATTTTGATTTATTGCGTAGAATCCGTAGGGAAGATGGGAAGCCTGCCAATGTGGTGAATGCTTATCTGCTTAAGAAATATAGTAAACTGGATAATACGACTACAAAGAGTAAACTGAGTGAATTAAATGCTTTGTATATGCCGATTAATGTGGATGAGCTGAGAGCAAACACTGCATTAAAACAAAATCCGTTTTATGTAACATCATCAAATATCGAATAAAAATCAAGCGTTATGAAGAAAATAAAATATTCAATATCGGTTCTTATTCTCTTGCTATTTGCAACTATATTGGTGCCCTCCTGTGTGGACGACAATGTAGAAGGGGATGCATTCTATACGTTTACGGGAGAAACAGTTGCTTCCTATTGTAGCAACCGAACTAATTTTACCGTTTTCAATCAGCTTATTAATGATTCCGGAACCTCTTCTTTATTGTCCAGTTACGGACATTTCACTTGTTTCATGCCTACGGATTCTGCTTTTCAGGAATATTTCAAGGCAAAAGAAATTACCTATAATGATTTGACGAAAGAAGATAAGTTGCAGATTGTTTATAATCATGTTATCAAAAGTGAGCTAACCAATTATGCGACAGAAACATTTCAGGAGGGTTCACTTCCGGAACCCAGTATGAGCGATCGTTTTATCAATATATCGTTTGCAGGATTTACGGAGGGGAATCAGACAATTCTGGTTAATCAGGAAGTGCCTATTTTGCGGAAAGATATCGAAGTGCACAACGGAATTATTCATGTGATAGGAAATATTGTAGACCCGTCTAATGCCTATTTGACTGGACTTATGCAGGATAAGGACTATTTCAGTCTGTTCTCTCAGGCTCTTGAAAAGACTGGGATGTGTGATTCGATCATGAAAGTATACGATCTCACTTATGAAAAGCCAACAGCGGATTTGGTACTTGGTGGAACTACATTTAAGTATCCGGAAATGAAAAAATATGGGTATACCATATTCGCTGAAACAAATGAGGCTTTCAAAAAGGCAGGCATAGAAACTGTAGAAGAAATGGCTGAGTATGCTACTCGTTATTATGGGAATGAGGATGCCAATGATTATACAAGTAGAAAAAATGCTTTGAATAAATTTGTATCCTATCATATGCTGGAAAGACAGATGTCTACAAATGATTTTCTGTATTCGGGGGCAGCAACGTCTCCGGGTGCTGAAAATGAGAGATTTGAATATTATGAGACGATGCTTCAATACCGGATGATTGAAATAAAATCGGGGAATAGGCTGAACACACAAAAGGATGGTACTCATGTTAGTATCAGTGATTTTCAGAGCAATCTGAATGGATTGAACGGATATGTTCATGCGTTGAATGAGATTCTGGTGTACGATAAAGACATTATGGAGAATGATGTGTTAAATAAACGTATTCGTTTTGACTGTTATTCCATTCCTCCTCAGTTGACAAATAATAACATACGTTGGAAGATGATAGATAATTCTCATACCTTCACGGCTGATTATTGCGGGGATTATTTTCATTTCACCAATGATACCAAACTAAAACTTTGGGCAAGTGAAGGATGGACCAATTATCAGGCGGACGAAATGGTTATGTCCGGGTGGTACGACTTCACGTTAAGGATGCATCCGGTTCCTCCCGGAACTTACGAAATCAGATTGGGATATCGTGCAGAGACATGGCGTGGAGTAGCACAATTATTTATTGATGATGAAATTGTGGGTATTCCGGTCGACCTGAGAATTGTTGGTACTGATCCTCGTGTAGGTTGGGTAGATGATGACAAAACAACTGATGAAGGAGTAGAAAATGATAAGATGATGCGAAATCGCGGCTATATGAAAGCGCCGAATTCTATTTATAGTTTGAATGGCCCCAAGACATTGCGTCAGGATAATATGAGTCTTCGTATTATTATCGGTACGTTTACTTTCCAAGATTATGCTCCGCACTATTTCAGAGCGAAGAATGTGGAAGCTGACAATCTTGAATTCCATTTCGATTATCTGGAATACGTACCGGTGAGCTACATTGATAAAGAAGGGAAAGATTGATACTAAAAGAGGAATAAATAAAAAAATATACTTTTATGAAGAATACCATAAAAACAGCGTTTCTATTTGCTGTGCTCTTTGTCTCTTTCATGATGTATTCGTGCAAGGATGAATGGAACGAACATTATGACCGGGATCAAACGCTGCCGGATCAAAACCTTTATGAATTAATAAAAGAAAGCAGTTCATTATCGAAGTTTGCCAAGCTCATCAAAGTGGCAGGATATGATACATTGCTTGTTTCAACTCAGACGTTTACTGTTTGGGCGCCCAGCGATGAGGCGATTGCAGCAGTGGATGAATCGGATCTGGAACAGGTACGTCTGTTGGTTAGTAATCATATTGCACGTTTCAATCACTCTACTTCGGAACCGGATTCTAAAGTGATACGTATGATAAACGGTAAGGTGTATTATTACTCTCATCAGGATGGTTTGACTTTTGGTGGAAGTAGCTTGATATCGAAAGACCGGCTTGCCAAAAATGGCATCTTGCATACAGTAGACAAGCAGATTGTATATGCTCATAATCTCTCTGAATACATTACGGCTCAAAGTAATACGACTAAAATAGCCTCGTTTATTTCGAGATATCTCAAGGAGATACAGGAAGAACAGGGGTATGATACGATCACGACTTGGTATAATCCTTTGCTGGAGGATAAACTGTATGGTTTAGGTAATATTTCTGCCGAAGATTCTGTCTTTACGATGATTATTCCAACGGATGCTGCCTGGGATGCTGCTTATGAACGGATCTCTCCTTATTTTAATGTTTATAACGCAGATGCTGATTTGGCAGATTCGATTAAGAGAATACAGACTTCACTTGCCATTATCAATGATCTGATTTATAGAGAAAGAATCAATGATCCGGCGGAGTATACGACATTGACATCAACATCGGGAAGTATCATTACAGATGTTAACAATCTTTTCAAAGGAACCAGCCGGGTGAATGCTTCTAACGGTGTGATTTATTTGGCAGATGAAATCAGGTATGATAATACTGAAACGTGGAATAAGCCCATATCAGTGGAATGTGAAGAACAGGAAGGACGTGTAACTGGAAGTTATACCAGCATTTATACTCGTACGGTAGGGACGAATAGTGGGATAGGAGAAATTAGTGGTAACCGTTATATTGAGGTACAGCCAACTAATACTTCTGCACAGCCTTATGTTATATTTGATATTCCGGACGTACTTTCCGGTAAGTATGATATCTATGCCGATTTTATACCGGCTGTTATTGACGGAGAGTCTTTTGCCAATGACAGTACCAAGCTTTCTTTCCGCATTACGTATATGAATGCCCAGGGTAAACTGACACCCAAAACGATTAAATCTGATGAATTTGTGACCAGTGGAACCAAAAAAACAAGAATTAAGGTAGCCAGTGAATTTGAATTCCCAGTCTCGAATTATTATGATCGTTTGTGGATGCTTGATGAGGAAAATAGTTTGCTTCCGAAAGATGTGACGACGAATTTCAGAATAGATACAAATGTGTCAAAAACTGAACTCAGTGCTAATGTTTTCACTCGAAAATTCCGTGTTGACAGGATTGTTTTTGAACCCATTCGTAATAAATAGGAGCAGTGATCAATGAAAAAGATATATTTAAATATGAGATTTATGCTTAAACCGATAGGTCTATGCTTGCTTATGACAATAGGTGGCGGTGCTGTGATGGCTCAGAAAGCTGACTCCACAGCGGTTGCCCAGGTAAAGGTTGAACAATATAAACATATTGTGAGAGGACAGGTGGTAAGTTCATCTACGAAACAGAATTTTGCCGGAGCCAGAATCAGTGTGGTAGATACGAGAATCACGACAATGACCTCCGATGACGGAATGTTTGAACTCAAAGTGCCTCATACGAATGTGACATTGGCTGTTGATGCTCCCGGCTATCTGCCTCAGATCATTTCAGTGAAAGGACGTAGTAACGTTAATATACAGTTGTTGGAAGACACAGAGGCAAGCAGTTTTTATGATAAAACGGTTTTATCGGCCAATAAGGCGAGCGTGGTAACAAAGGTTACACCGTCGATTGCAAGTATTGACCAGGATTTTTCAACTCGTCTGAGTGGAGAACTGCGTTCTGTATCACATTCCGGAGCAACGGGAAATGGGGCGGCTGTTTTTATTCGTGGATTGAATTCTCTGAATATGAAGGCTCAGCCTTTGTATATCGTTGATGGGGCGATATGGCAGATGCAGGAAGGAATGGCTTCCATTCATGCCGGATTCTTTAATAATCCGCTTGCATTGATTGATCCCAACGATGTGGAAGATATTACAGTGTTGAAAGATGGAACGTCTATCTATGGCAGTAAAGGTGGTAACGGTGTAGTGATTATTAATACAAAGCGTAGTAAGAGTATGGCTACTGATATCTCCGCCTTTATGTCTTTGGGGTATCAGTCTCCTTACAAGATGATTCCCGTGATGGGAGCGGCAGATTACCGGTTGTATGCATCCGATGTATTAAGCGATGTGTATGATAACAGTTCGCTGGTTAATAATTTGCATTTTCTGGATGATGATCAAACGAAGTCTTACTATAAAGCGAGCCATAATAACACGGATTGGCTGAAGCTGATAAATAAGGGAGCAATGAGCCAGAACTATGGTATCAGTGTGAAAGGTGGAGATGCAATTGCATTGTATGCTTTCTCTGTAGGATATAATAAGAGTGAAGGGAATATTGAAAATACAGATTTTAACCGTTTGAACGTACGTTTTAATTCGGATATTCATCTGACTGATAAATTGAAGTTTCTTTTCGACATTGCTTTCGCGCAGTCTGAAAATAATATGCGTAACGATGGTATTGATGAGATTGCTTCACCGTCTTACCTGTCACTGATCAAGTCGCCGGTGTATAGTCCTTATCAATTTAACCGTGATGGCTCACAAAGCACAAAATTGAGTAGTGTAGATGAGTTGGGTGTTGGTAACCCGATCTCTTTGGTCGATTTAAGTGTAGGGCTTTCTAAGAAGTATCGTTTTAATATCAATGCTCTTCCGTCTTATTCTTTTACGGATAAACTGAAGGTAGGATTGATGTTCAGTTATACGTGGGATAAACTGAACGAAGAGTATTTCAAGCCGTCGGAAGGTTTGGCTGAGCAGCCATTGGTGAATGAGAACGGAGAAATATATGCCTACTCGCGCAATATGGTTAAAAACTCCATGGCAAAGCAGACTTCGATTCATTGGAACGCCTTTGTTGATTGGTCTCCGATACGTAACAGTGTTCATAATTTGGATTTGACCGGTGGGTATCGCTTCTTCTCTGATAATTTGGAGTCAAACTACGGTGAAGGGCATAATACCAGTTCAGATCGTATGAACAGCTTGTCGAATACAACTTCCAGCTTGCGTAGTACTTCTGGTACAACAGAGAATTGGCGATCTATGTCTTGGTACTTTAATGCGGATTATAAATATCAGAACCGTTATTTGCTGAATGTAGTTGCTGCTATGGATGCTTCCTCACGTTTTGGTAAAGAAGCTGAAGGTGCTCTCAAAATGGGTGGGCTTGCATGGGGGATTTTCCCTTCTGTGTCTGCCGGATGGATTGTTTCGTCCGAAGAGTTTATGAAAGATATCCGTTTTCTGGATTTCTTGAAGCTGGATGTTAGCTATGGACTTTCCGGGAATGATGACCTGCAGAATTATGCAACTCGTTCGTACTTCAACTCTATAAACTTTATGGGAAGTGCTAACGGGCTAATTCTTGCTAATTACAAGAATGACAAACTGAAATGGGAAACCACGGGAAAAGCAAAATTCGGTGTGGATCTCAGCATGTTCAATAACCGTTGGTCAGTTAGAGCAGACTTTTTCACCTCTACTACCAAAGACTTGCTGATACGTAAGCAGCTTCCTGAAACATCGAGCCTTGAGTATTCATTGACTAACGATGGTAAGTTGAAGAATAAAGGATTTGAGATTATGACGAATGTGCGTTTGCTTAATTTGCGTAATTGGCAACTTGACTTCGGTGCGATGTTGGGACATTATAAGAATAAAATAGTTTCACTGGCAGGTGGTTCATACACCACAGATTTTCAGGGAGCTCGGATTCTTACTGCCGAGAATAGTCCTGCGGGAGTATTCTACGGATACAAGACTAAAGGTGTTTTCAGTACCAGTGAAGAAGCGGCTGCAGCGGGATTAAGTCTTCGTTCCGAATCGGGAGAGCTTATTCCATTTAGTGCCGGTGATATGCGTTTTGAGGAGGTAGTGGAAGATCATATCATCAATGAGAAAGATCTGCAGGTGATTGGTGATCCTAATCCGGACTTATACGGAAACTTCAATTTCAATCTGCGGTATAAGAATCTGACTCTTGAAACGCTGTTTACCTACTCTTATGGCAATGACGCTTATAACGGACTTCGGGCTAATTTGGAGTCTGGTAGTAATATCTATAATCAGGCAACAAGTATGCAAAACCGTTGGGTAGCCAATGGTCAGAAGACCGATATTCCTCGTGCTGTATACAAGGACCCTATGGGTAACTCACGTTTCTCGGATCGTTGGATTGAGGATGCCTCTTTCTTGAAATTCAAGACCTTATCTGTTTCTTACAAAGTACCACTGAATTTGTCTTATCTTCAGGAAATTACAGTGTGGGGAACCGTCAATAACCTGTTTACTCTCACAAAATATAAAGGTGCGGATCCTGAATTCTCTTATGGTAATTCGGTATTGTATCAAGGTATAGATGCAGGTCTTACACCCCAATCCCGCTCTTTCCTGATAGGAGTTAGAGTTAATTTATAATAACCTTTAGTCTGTAAAAAAACATAAGAGATATGAAAACTAAAATCAAACATAAAGGAGTATTGCTCACTTTGATCACAGTATTATTCTTTTTGGGGAGTTGTGAGGATATGTTGAATACGGATTCTTCAAGGGTTGCCTTTGAAGATGATAATCAGCTCAAGTCGCCCAACGATTCAATTTATTCTGTGATAGGTATACTCTCACAGCTTCAAAAGGTGGGAGAACCCTATGTGTTACTTGGTGAGTTGCGTGGTGATTTGATGACTGTGTCTGATAATGCGTCTTTTTCTTTGAAAGAGATTAATAACTTCGATATTACTTCGGAGAATACCTATTTGAATAAGCGGAATTATTATACGATCATCAATAATTGTAATTATGCGATTGCCCGGATGGATACTGCAATCACCATTCGTAATGAGAAAGTGATGTTGCCTGAGTTTGCGGCGATAAAAGCGATACGGGCATGGACCTATTTTCAGTTGGCTCAGATTTATGGAAAGGTAAGTTACATTACTGAGCCTATTTTAGATTATGATACGGCTTTAAAAGAATATCCGGTGATCGGGATGGACGATCTGGTATCAAAGTTGATTACCGATTTGCTTCCTTATATCGATGTACGTAGTCTGAATTATGGCTCTATTGACGGTTTGTACTCACCATTATTCTTTATTCCTATTCCGATGTTACTGGGAGATTTATATCTCTATCAGAATCAGTATAATGAAGCTGCTGGTATGTATTATAAATTGATGGTTAATAGAAACTATTCTATCTCATCAAGCTATATTAATTATTGGAATTCTCAGGCTCGTGACGGTGCTACCGGTGAACATATCAATTCTTATATTGATGAAGTGATTACTGAAATAGCGTATAGTTCTGTACCGAAAGACTATCACACTGATTTGGTTAACATGTCTTTCAATAATGTAACAAGTCTGCTGCCCACACAAAACTTTATTGACGAAATGTCATTGAAAACACACTTCTTTGCCACCCGTTTGGACGGAACGATTACGGCTTACTTTACAGGCGATTTGCGTGGAAACATAAAACTTCCATCTACCAATGAAGAGTTGGGAGATGCGTTTGAATCGGTGAATATTGCGGGTGTGGGTCCGAAGATGCTTATTAAGAAGTTTGTGAATGGTGCGCAAGAGGAATTTACAATACCTGTTGAGGATAACAATGGATTGCTGGAGAATGCATATATTCTGAGATCGATTCCTCTTTATCGTCATCCTCACCTTTATTTACGCTTTGCTGAAGCTGTAAACCGTGCCGGAAAACCTACATTTGCCTTTGCGGTGTTGAAATATGGATTGACGGAAGAAACAATTGCTAATCCGGAAAGGGTAAATCCTGCTGAATTGGCTGGTGGAGAATCGTATCTTGATTTCTCGTTTACGTCTTATAATGTAGGTACGGCTTGCCGTGGACGTGGGATGGGTATTTCGAAAGATATGTCTGACTTCGTGATTCCTGATTTCTCACAGAATCCTCCTGCTGTAGCGTTACAGGATTCTATCGATTGGGTTGAGCAAAAAATACTTGAAGAGATGGCTGCGGAAACGGCCTATGAAGGTAACCGTTTCTTTGACTTACTACGTATATCGCATCATAGAACAGATCATCCGGCATTTATGGCTGAAAAGGTTGCTGTAAAATATGGGAATCCGGAAGCTATGAAAAGTAAACTGATGGATATAAATGCATGGTTTTTGAAATAGAAAACGAAGGAAGATGAGATGACCGCTGGATTTTATTATCTATAAATAAAATTCAGCGGTCATTTTTTCATAAGTGTTTATTTCTTGAAGGTGATTACAATTAGGATTCGATCTATTCTATAAATGTAATAAAAAGCAGAATACTGCTTATACTATTGTCTTTTTATTTTGTCATTTCAAAATTCTTTCCGTTCTTTGTCCCCGTAATTACAAAGAACTACTTATGAAAGGGATTATTCTTGCCGGTGGAAGTGCTACGCGCCTCTATCCATTGTCTAAAGCCATATCGAAACAAATCATGCCGGTATATGACAAGCCGATGATTTATTATCCACTCTCTACATTGATGCTGGCGGGTATTCGTGAAGTATTGATAATTTCTACTCCCCGTGATCTGCCAATGTTTCGTGATCTTTTGGGAACGGGTGAAGAACTGGGTATGTCTTTTCAGTATAAGATACAAGAGCAGCCTAATGGGTTGGCACAGGCATTTGTACTGGGTGCTGATTTTCTGAATGGAGAACCGGGATGTTTGATACTTGGAGATAACATGTTTTATGGACAAGGATTCTCGGCTATGCTTCGTCGGGCGGCTATGATAGAGAAGGGGGCTTGTGTTTTTGGTTATTATGTGAAAGATCCCCGTGCGTATGGAGTAGTCGAGTTTGATGAATCCGGAAAGGTCATTTCTCTTGAAGAGAAGCCGGTTGTTCCAAAAAGTAATTATGCTGTTCCCGGTCTATATTTTTATGATGCTACTGTTACTGAAAAGGCTGCATCGCTTCAACCTTCTGCCCGGGGGGAATATGAAATTACTGATTTGAATAAGCTTTATCTCGAGGAAGGTACGTTGCAGGTTGAGCTTTTTGGCCGTGGTTTTGCCTGGTTGGATACAGGAAATTGTGATAGTTTGCTTGAAGCCTCTAATTTTGTAGCTACTATTCAGAACCGACAGGGATTTTATGTCAGTTGTATTGAAGAGATAGCTTGGCGTAACGGTTGGATCACAACAGCGCAACTTCGTGTACTGGGTGAAGGACTGCAAAAGACAGAGTATGGTAAATATCTTTTGGAACTGGCTGAACAATAAAATCAACATAACAGAAATAATATGAAAACTTATCTTGTAACCGGTGCTGCCGGATTTATTGGCGCTAATTATCTGAAGTACATTCTGGCCAAGCATGATGACATTCGTGTAGTGGTGCTTGATGCACTGACTTATGCCGGAAACCTTGGTACCATTGCAAAAGACATCGACAATGAACGTTGCTTTTTTGTGAAAGGAGATATCTGTGATCGTGATTTGGCTGATCGGCTTTTTGCTGAATATAAGTTCGACTATGTTGTGAACTTCGCTGCTGAAAGTCACGTTGACCGTAGTATTGAGAACCCTCAGTTATTCCTTATTACTAATATTTTGGGTACGCAGAACTTGCTTGATGCTGCCCGTCGTGCCTGGGTGACAGGAAAAGATGAGAACGGATATCCAACCTGGCGTAAAGGGGTACGTTATCACCAGGTATCTACTGACGAGGTGTATGGCTCGTTAGGGGCTGAAGGATATTTTCATGAAACAACTCCGCTTTGCCCGCATAGTCCGTACAGTGCTTCAAAAACAAGTGCGGATATGGTGGTAATGGCTTACCATGATACGTATAAAATGCCGGTTACTATCACTCGTTGTTCTAATAACTATGGTCCGTATCATTTCCCGGAAAAACTGATTCCGTTGATTATCAAGAATATTCTTGAAGGAAAGAAACTTCCTGTATATGGTGACGGTAGTAATGTACGCGATTGGCTGTACGTAGAAGACCATTGTAAAGCTATTGATCTGGTAGTGCGTCAGGGAGTAGAAGGCGAAGTGTACAATGTGGGTGGACATAACGAAAAGACCAATCTCGAAATTGTTAAATTGACCATTGCTACTATACATCGTCTGATGACTGAGCATCCGGAATATCGTAAGGTACTGAAAAAGCAGGAAAAGAATGCTAATGGTGAAATAACTATCGATTGGATGAACGAGAGTCTGATTACTTTCGTGAAAGATCGTTTGGGACATGACCAACGTTATGCTATTGACCCTACAAAGATTACCGATGCGTTAGGCTGGTATCCTGAAACAAAGTTTGAAGTGGGCATTGTGAAAACCATTGAGTGGTATCTGAATAATCAGGAATGGGTGGAAGAAGTAACCAGTGGCGATTATCAGAAATACTACGAAAGGATGTATAAATAGTGATTAATGATTAGTGATAAGTGATTAGTGGCTGCGCTATTATGCCGCATGGTACTAATCACTAATCACTAGTGACAGTGATAGAAGTATCCCCATAAGCAGCATATTGCGCGAAGTTTCGCCCAGTATGCTGTTTAGCTTTTTACCACTATGTATCTTTACCATTTTGCGCCAGGTGACGATGTGCAGTGTAAGATAAATAACTGCTGTTATGATGGCTGGAATGAGTGTCTCCGACAATAGCCACAGGCTCAATATTGCAGCAATAATTCCCAATATCAGATACAGGTATCTGCCGAAGGGTTCTCCGAAACGGACTACTACCGTTCTCTTTCCGCTTTGTGCATCCGCTTCCCTGTCACGGTAGTTATTTACTACCAATAGAGTATCTACGATCAATCCGCAAATGAATGAAGCTATTGTTACATTCGGAGTCCATGTGAGTGCCTGTACGTAATAGGTGCCTCCTACCGGGACAAATCCGAAAAACACGATTACCAGTGCATCTCCCCAACCGTTGTACGAAAGGGGATAAGGCCCTGTGGTATAGAAGAAAGCGAACATTACACATAGTATCCCCACGAGTATCAACTGCCAGCCTGCATAAAACAGTAGTATACATCCGATAAGACATGCTATGGCTACGGTAAATAATATTCCCCGTTTCATGGCACCGGGAGAAATCCAGCCTTGTGCACAAGCTCGTTCCGGTCCCAGGCGGTCTTCCCGGTCTGTACCTTTCAGGAAGTCGAATAAGTCATTGATAAAATTGGCTGCAATCTGCATCAACCCGGCGAAAAGAAAACAGACCAGTGCAGGCAGCCAGTGAAATTGTCCGTCGGCATAAGCTAAAGCAGTACCTACCAGAACTGGTGTAGCAGCTCCTGCCAGTGTTTTGGGGCGTGCAGCAAGTATCCATGCACGCAAAGAATTTTGTTTTATCTCTTCCATGCTGCAAAGATACTTCAAAAATCTGTATCTTTGCTTCTCGAAAAATAATTTGCTGTTGGTCTTCATGATATCTCTCTGGCAACAAATTAGCATATTGCTTGTTTACTTATTATTTTGACATATGAAGAAGCTAATATATCTCCTGTTTCTCTTTTCTTTTCTCTTTTCTTCCTGTAAATCGAAGAAAAATCTGGTAGTATCTCCGTCCTATCCTATACTGAATGCAGATTCTCTATATTCTGATACTTCCACTCTGTCCTCTACACTCTTTGCTCCGGATTATTCGACACTAAAGAATCCGGAACGTAGCAAGAAGCGTCAGAAACAGTCTAAACCTGTTGTGGCTCGTCCTTCTGTTCCGGCAGGAACGGCTCCCGGTACATTAATTACGCATTCTGAAGTAAGTGTTTCCTCCGCTTATAAAGGAGTAGACCGAGTGGTAAAGTATGACTTTACCCATCGGGATGTGCCCGAAGCTTTTGATGGTTTCCGCATTGCTTTTATCTCCGATTTTCATTATAAGAGCCTTTTTAAAGAAAAGGAACTGGCTGGTCTCGTTCGCTTGTTGATAGCCGAACAGGCTGATGTACTGTTGATGGGAGGGGACTATCAGGAAGGCTGTGAATATGTACCCGAATTGTTTGCTGCTTTGTCTCAGGTGAAAACTCCGATGGGAACGTATGGTGTGATGGGTAATAATGATTATGAGCGTTGCCATGACGACATTGTTCGTGAAATGCAACGCCATGGTATGCGTGTTCTTGAACACCGGGTAGACACTTTAAAGCGCGATGGACAACAGATACTTATTGCCGGTGTTCGCAACCCTTTTGATTTGAAGCAGAATGGTAAATCGCCTACGCTTGATCTTTCTCCTGAAGACTTTGTTATTTTGCTTGTTCATACTCCTGATTACGTCGAAGATGTTTCCGTTGCAAATACTGATCTTGCTCTTGCCGGACATACTCATGGTGGGCAAGTGCGTATCTTTGGTTATGCTCCTATTATCCCTTCTCACTATGGAAGCCGTTTTCTTACGGGATTGAAGTATAATACGGCCAATATACCGATGATTGTTACCAATGGGTTAGGAACTTCTAACAGGAATATACGTATCGGTGCTCCGACAGAAGTGGTGGTTATTACGTTGCATCAACAGAAAGAGTAGTAACATGGATCACACTTCCTTTCGTATCGTATGTTGTAATAGGATGTAGAGGAAGTCGTAACCCAACGATGTACGAGATGCACATGTCGTGCTGTACGAGATGTGCATCTCGTACTGTTCGACATGCACATCTGGGGATGTACGACATGTGCATGTCGTACAACGTTCCTTACTGAGATGCAGGGGTGTCCTTATAATTCGGCACGTAGCAGGCGATAGACAGCCGGATGGAGGAAGTAACGTACATCTTTTCCTTCGGTCAGAGCACGACGGATAAATGTGGAGCTTATTTCGAAAGTAGGAGAGTCGACGATACGGACTGTTCCGGGTAATTCGTCTTTGTTTACGGGATATCCGGGACGTGGATAAATGAGTATTTGGTTTTCTGCAATAATTCGTTCTGGTTCGCGCCAACGGTCGAAGGTCAGCCAGTTATCCGAACCAATAATAAGATGAAATTCCCGTTCCGGATAGCTGCTTTTCAGACAGTCCAGCGTGTGGACTGTATACGAGGGGCGGGGAAGATGAAATTCAAAATCAGAAGCACGGAAATGTGGATAGTCTCCAATGGCAAGCTGTACCAGTCGGAGACGCAATTCGTCGGGCCATAAATCAGCTTGCTCTTTCAATGGATTGTGTGGGCTTACTACAAACCAGACCTCATCTAACCCGCAGAATTCACAAAGATAATTAGCCAGTGCAAGATGTCCAATGTGTATCGGATTGAAAGAGCCACTGAATATTCCGGTTTTCAATTTACTCATAATGTCAGAAACTCTCTGATTACTTTCAGCGCTTCCGCTTTGGCTGTTTCCAGATCATCGTTGATAATCACTTTATCAAATCTGGGGGCAAAGCTCAATTCATATTCGGCTTTAGCTATACGATGTTCTATGACTTCGGGAGCATCTGTGCCCCGGCCCGTTAGACGACGACGAAGCTCGTCTACACTGGGTGGTTGGATAAACAAGGATAAGGCCCGTTCTCCGTAGAATTTCTTTATATTACATCCACCTACCACATCTACATCGAACACTACATTTTGCCCGGCTTCCAATTGCTGTTCCACCTGTGCTTTCAAGGTACCGTAGTAACGATCTTTGTATACTTCTTCATATTCCAGAAATTCATTGTTCGCAATACGCTGGCGGAATTCATCCGGAGAGAGGAAGAAGTACTCTACTCCATGCTTCTCTTCACCACGTGGCGGACGGCTTGTAGCCGAAATAGAGAATGCAAGGTTTAAATCTTGCGTTAGCAGATAGTTTATAATTGTAGATTTACCCGAACCCGAAGGAGCGGAAAAAATAATAAGTTTCCCTTTCATACACTATTTGTGTTAGTAAAACAACGCTTGCCGCACTTCTCCGTGCGGGAAGCACTACATAATGTTGAGTACCTGTTCCTTTATCTGTTCCAGTTCATCTTTCATCTGGACTACAATCTTTTGCATCTCTGCATGATTGGATTTACTACCCAATGTGTTGATTTCACGTCCCATTTCCTGAGCAATAAATCCGAGTTTCTTGCCTTGACCGTTACCACTTTCCATGGTGCTGATAAAGTATTTCAGATGATTGCTGAGGCGTTGTTTTTCTTCATTGACATCGAGTTTTTCTATGTAATAGATAAGCTCCTGTTCCAGACGGTTTTTATCATAATCCACGCTTAGAGTTTTTTCGAGGGCGTCTGTAATACGTTCCTTAATTTTCTCGACACGTTCTTTTTCATATGGAGTAATAGATTCCAGCAGGTGAGAGATGTTTGCTATCTTTTCGCGAAACTTCTTTTCCAGTGCTGCACCTTCCTGTTTGCGGAAATCAACCAAATGTTTTATAGCTTCTTCAATAGCGACGTGCACAGTTTCCCATTCTTCTTCAGTCAGTTCTTGTATTTCTGTTTTTGTCATTACGTCCGGCATACGAAGTAGTGTTTGAAACCAGTCTACAGGAACCGGAATGTTTAGATTGTCTGCAATATCTTTTATTTGTTTATAATATCCTTCTATCAATGCTTGATTGATAGGCGTAGCACTTTCAGCACTCTCCTTTTTCTCTACCCAAAGGCTGAAATCTACCTTACCACGTTCCAGCGTCCGTGAGATTTCATTACGGATTTCCATCTCTTTTTCACGGTATGCCGGAGCAATACGAGCAGATAAATCCATTGCTTTACTGTTGAGCGATTTAATCTCTACATTTATTTTCTTTTCGGTCAGCTCAGCAGTCGCTTTGCCATATCCCGTCATAGATTGTATCATATAATCAATTGTTTTTTGCAAAAGTACAGGAATATTTTAAGATTATTGCTTCAAAACCGAAAAAATATGCCGGTATATCCCTCTGCTATGCCTTTTATTAAGGGGGGATTTTGTTATATGTGTTATTGAGAAGAACTTTCTTTATAAGCAGTTTCCAGCATATTGTCCAATGAGGAGGTTAGTTCTTTGCAATTGTCAGTGATAATATCAGAGTACTGAGCCCGTTTTTCGGAACTTAACGAATCATCTGTTATTTGCTTGGTGAAGGTGTTGATATTATCTAATGGTGTACGTACTTCCCGGCAAATGGATTTAACGAAGACTGATTTCATACGTTCACTTTCCTGTGCTTTTCGGGTATGTCGGATTAATTCTTGCTGAAGCTTTTTAGTACGTTGCAGATTAATATAAAAGTAGATACTGAAGAGGATAGAAATGGTTACTAATCCCGTAGTACAATAAAACGCAATACTGTGGATATTACTGCTGATTGCTGCTTTTTCCAGTTTAAGTTCGGATGCTTCGTCGGTCACTTGCATCTCGCCGATCTGTTGCAATAACTCTTTTCGTACCAATGAATCTGTTACGTGGATAGCTCGTTCGTACACCAGGCAGGCTTCTTCCTGTCGTTTTAGCTCTCTCAGTAATCTTGCCTTTTTCTGATAATGGGTAGTATAATTCACGTTGATTGCTTTTCCACTTTCGATAAGATTTATGACTGAATCACAGAAAGCCAACGCTTGTCCCTTGTTTTCCAAGCTCTCATAATATTGTTGATTGGCCAAGTAGAAATAGAGTTTGTTACGTAAAAGAGCGTCTCCTTTTCCGTCTCTTACAAATTTACAATATTTAGTATAGTATTCATTTGCTTTTACTTTACCTATAAGCTTATGACTAAGCATTAATTGCTGATAGCATATCAGATAAGCATTGTCTTTGTAGATATAAGGACGGCGGTTGATAACTTCTTTCTGGGCGAAGTATTCATCCATTCTTTTCAGATATTCTTCTGAGATTCTGATTAATTTATCACTGTCTCCGGTGTTTTTATACGAAAAGCTTAGCATGACGTAAATATTGGCTGTGAAGTTCTTACGGGCAGGGAGTGGAAATTCATCTACCAGCCTCCAGGCTTCTTCCCAATATGGTAATGCTTCGCTAAAGTCAGAGCTCTCTGTCAACGAGATAAATAAGTAGCGTATTACTCCTGTGAGAAAGAGCCGGGAAGCTTTCTGATATCTGTTCTCAGAAGTTTTTTGTGCATTAATCTCTTCCTGGATGCGATCACAAATTTCTGCTCGTTCATCCCGTGAAGCCATTTGCAGGATTCGTGCTTTATGTGTCATTTTATAATATTCCGGTATACCATCTTCGGCAGAATTTTTCATAAGACTTTCTGCTTGGTTGAGAACCATCAACAGAGAATCTCGTTTTTCCGGATTGTTTATCATACCGATTGTGATTGGTCCCAATGATGCAGATAGAGCAAATCTATCATTGACCTGCTGTGCTTCTTTATATAATTTGCGTGCAATAGATATTTCATCAGGATCAGAGTCGGACAAGTCTAATATATTAATTAATAGTGTGATCCGTTGAGGGACATCAATGGTATGTTTCAGTACGTTCTGTAAACTATCTTTCAACGTGTTTTCTGCAGATAAAGCGAACGGTGTACAGAAAAGAAAAAGTAATAATATGTAATACTTCGTAGTGTTCATTCTGTTTGGTTGTTTCCCATAGGGATTGTGAAGATGAATTTACTTCCTTTAGACCAGTTCGGATCTATTTTTATGTTTCCATTCATATGCCGTGCAATAAGACGACATAAGTATAGTCCCAATCCGTTACCAAGAGTAAATGTATTCAGCTTGGTGAAACGCTGGAATACATATTCGTGTTTGTCTGCCGAAATGCCACAGCCGGTATCTGTTACATTAATAATTATTTTTTTATTTTCTTTGTTACAACTACAAGATAAACAAATGCTACCTTCTTGGGTGAACTTATTTGCGTTGTTCAGTAAGGAACGTAATAACAATGAGAGGTATTGTGCGTGGGTGTGGGCTATGCACTCTTTCACAGGAAGATCAAGTAAGTATTGTATGCCTTCTTTCCCTTCTGTCTCTTGCAGGTATTCCATTTCCGTACGGCAAATAGAGGTAACTTCTATATCCTCCAGAGGAAGTGCTTCGGTAAGGCTGTCCAGATTGGCTACTTCTATCAGGCTGTCGAGTAGTGAGGTTAGTATTCGTGTATTCTCTTGTATGATGTTTTGATATTCTTTTTTATCTTCTGTAGGGGTCGATTCGTCAATCAGTATCTCAGAGAAACCGTTTATAGAATTTAAAGGAGTACGTATTTCATGGCAGATAGAGTTAATGAAAGCAGACTTCATCTGTTCGCTTTCTTGTGCCTTGATACTTTGCCGGAAAATTTCCTTTTGAAGTTTACGCGTCTTTTTAAGGCTTTTATAGTAATACATACTGATAGAAACCACTACGATCAAAATACAGATAGTGAAGATAAATTCTACCAGTCGGTTTTGAGCTGTCAGTACCGTTTTTTCCAGTTTGAGTTTATCAATATCATTTTTAAGACGTAATGCTTCAACGCGTTCAACGTATTCTTTCTTGATTAAAGAATCAGAAACCTGCATCGCACGTTCATAAGCGATACAGGCGTCTTCCGGGCGATTGGCACGACGGAAAAGGTAGGCTTTATTTTTGTAGGTTTCCAATATCCGGGTGAATCCGGGGGCATGGTTGGTTTCAATCATGTGGATGAGTGAGTCACAATTAGCAAGGGCTTCATCCACCCGATGCATATTTCCCAGAAAGAGATAAGCAGTCTCAAAAAGATATATTTTGTTCCGGTCCAAAAACTCTTCTTGGGCAGACAGCATATGTTGGCGGAAAAGGTTATAAATCTTGTAAGCTTCTTCCTCACTGATATACATAGCACCGCGTATCAGCTGTGTGTAATATCTCACGTAGGTATTGTCTTTATAGAGAAAAGGACGTGGATACACTTCCTCTGAAAGTTTATAGTAAGCTTTACATTCATCAATTACTTGCCAGGTGATTCTTTTTTGGTTTTCGTAATCTTGTTGCTGATTGTAAGCGCCACTCAGAAGAGAATGGATAGAGCCCAAATAATATCTGCGGACATATTCTCCCGGAAAATCCTGTGCTGTATTCCAAGCTTCTTCCCAAAGTGGAATTTCAGGTACATAGATTTTAGATTTACCCTGGTCGTTGAGTTCCCACAACTGCATCAATCCTTCAAGAAACAAGCGTTTCACTTTCTGATATTTGTCTTCAGTAGCTTGCCGGGCTTTAAACTCTTTACGTATCTGCCGGAAGAATTCTGTACGTTCCTGCTTGTCGGTTGTAACACCAATTAATCTATGGTAGATATTCATTTTGAAGAAGGTGGCTGCTCCTTCGGCAGGAGTTCCTTTTTCTATTTCTTCCAGCGTTTTGATATAATAGTTGTGTAAAGAATCTGATTTTTCTTGCTGATTGGCGTACTTAGTGACCATGTGAGTTACTGCCACAAAGATTGCATAAGGGTCTTTCGTCTTTTTACCTTCTTCAAACAATTGCCTTGTGTATTGTGTTTCAATCCCGTTTCCTTCACTTATATCTTTTAGGTTGAGAAGTAAATCAATACGTTTGTGAGGGTTTGTAGTTTGGTTGAGCAATGATTTCAGGCTGTCTTCACGGATTACTTGGGTAGACATTAGAGGGATACCGGGTTTGTTTTCTTGGAAAGATTGTGCCAGAGAAACATTAGTCCCCAAGCAGCAGAGAAGGATACATATGATGCAGCGAAGATAGCTCATGTAATGTTTGTTGTTTATTTACGCCTTTTACTTGTATAAAACGGCCTGCTAAAGTAAGCAAAAAAAACATTTTAACAATGAATTTTAACTGAAATCTGCTTTAATTCATGCTACTGTGTGGTAATCTGAAAATAATCAGTTAAATTTGCGTCAGTTTAATAATCTGAAAATTATGTCGTGTATCTTACATATTGAAACCTCTACCGCAGTGTGTTCGGTAGCGGTGAGTGAAGACGGACAAACGATTTTTGTGCAGGAAGATATGAAAGGTCCTTCACACGCCGTGTCGTTGGGAGTTTTTGTTGATGAGGCTTTGTCGTTTATCGATAGTCATGCAATCCCTTTGGATGCGGTGGCCGTAAGTTGTGGACCAGGGTCATATACCGGACTTCGTATCGGGGTTTCAATGGCTAAAGGGATTTGCTACGGGCGTAATATACCGTTGATTGGTATTCCTACACTTGAAGTATTGTGTGTACCGGTATTGTTGTATCATGAGTTGCCGGAAAATGCTCTTCTCTGTCCGATGATTGACGCACGCCGTATGGAGGTATATGCAGCTGTTTATGATCGTAGCCTGAATGTGATACGTCCTATTTCTGCGGATATTATCGACGAGGATTCCTATCTTGATATTTTAGATGAACATCCGGTTTATTTCTTTGGTAATGGTGCAGCCAAATGCAGCGAGAAGATAACACATTCGAATGCACATTTTATCGACGATATACATCCTTTGGCTAAAATGATGTTTCCGCTTGCCGAGAAAGCTGTAGCAAAGGATGATTATAAGGATGTGGCTTATTTTGAGCCTTTTTATTTGAAAGAGTTTGTTGCTTCCCTTCCTAAAAAGGTGTTGTAACAGGTGCTCTGCTCTTATTTTTAACTTTTAATTTTTAATTATTATTTTATGCAGTATAACACCCAACAGAAGAGAATGCCCCTTCCCGAATATGGGCGAAGTATCCAGAATATGGTAGATCATGCACTTACTATCCAAGATCCGGCCGAGCGCCAACGTTGTGCAAATACTATCATCAATATTATGGGAAATATGTTTCCTCATCTAAGAGATGTACCCGATTTCAAACATAAACTGTGGGATCATTTGGCTATTATGGCTAACTTTAAGTTGGATATTAAATATCCATACGAGATCATCCACGAGGAGAATTTAGGAACAAAACCGGAACCGATCCCTTATCCAAGTACTAAAATCCGCTATCGTCATTATGGACGTACGCTTGAGATACTTATCAATAAAGCATGTGAATTTCCGGAAGGAGATGAAAAGAAAAATCTGGTTGCTCTTATTTGTAACCATATGAAGAAAGATTATATGGCTTGGAATAAAGATACGGTAGACGATCGTAAGATTGCTGAGGATCTGGCAGAACTTTCCGGTGGAAAACTACAGATGGATGATGACATTGTTCGTTTGATGGCAGAACGTTTGGCACAGAACTATCGTCCGAAAACGAATTATACCAATAACCGGAATAATAATCAGAGAAGAAAATATTGATTAAGTAGTAAGTAGCTAGTAGTAAGTAGATAGAATCCATGTGGCGTGTTGTCTGAACTACCAACTACTAAATTGACTATTAGTTACTTACTACTGCATTCCAGCTACTAGCTACTAAATTCTAACTACTAATCATATGGCTTCATTTGTAATCGAAGGAGGGCACAAACTGTGTGGGGAGATTCATCCGCAGGGTGCTAAAAACGAAGTGTTGCAGATTATCTGCGCTACATTGCTTACTGCTGAGGAAGTAATAGTAAATAACATTCCCGATATTCTGGACGTTAATAATCTTATTCAGTTGATGAGAGATATGGGGGTGACAGTTGCAAAGCAAGGTGTTGATACTTATAGTTTCAAAGCAGAGAGTGTAGATCTGGCCTATTTGGAGAGTGATGAATTTCTGAAGAAATGTTCCAGTTTGCGGGGATCTGTGATGCTGATAGGCCCTATGGTAGCTCGTTTTGGCAAAGCAATGATTTCCAAACCTGGTGGTGATAAGATTGGCCGTCGTCGTTTGGATACCCACTTTATTGGTATTCAGAGTTTGGGAGCCGATTTTAGATACAACGACGAACGCGGTGTTTATGAGATTACTGCAGATAAATTGCATGGTACTTACATGTTGTTGGATGAAGCTTCCGTAACCGGAACTGCCAATATTGTAATGGCTGCTGTTCTGGCGAAAGGAACAACAACAATTTACAACGCTGCTTGTGAGCCTTATCTACAGCAGCTCTGCAAGATGCTCAATCGGATGGGAGCCAAGATCAGTGGTATTGCATCTAATCTTCTGACTATTGAAGGGGTGGAAGAGTTACATGGGACACAGCATACCGTATTGCCTGATATGATTGAGGTAGGTAGTTTTATCGGTATGGCGGCTATGACAAAGAGTGAAATCACTATAAAGAACGTTTCTTACGAAAACCTGGGTATTATTCCTGAAAGTTTTCGTCGTCTTGGTATTAAACTGGAACAGCGTGGAGATGATATTTATGTCCCTGCACAGGAAAACTTCCAGATAGAATCATTTATTGACGGTTCTATTATGACTATTGCCGATGCACCCTGGCCGGGACTTACTCCCGACTTGCTTAGTGTGCTGCTTGTAGTAGCCACACAAGCCAAAGGAAGTGTGCTGATACATCAGAAGATGTTTGAAAGCCGTCTGTTCTTTGTAGATAAACTGATAGATATGGGAGCACAGATAATACTTTGTGACCCGCACCGTGCTGTTGTAATCGGACACAATCATGGTTTCAAATTGCGTGGTGGTAATATGACTTCACCCGATATTCGTGCCGGTATTGCTTTGCTGATTGCTGCTATGAGTGCCGAAGGGATCAGTCGTATTCATAATATAGAGCAGATAGATCGTGGTTACCAGAATATTGAAGGCCGGTTGAATGCTATTGGCGCGCGAATTACACGAATATGATAAGAAAAGAAGAAGTATATAAAATAGGAATTTTTAATAAACCTCATGGTATACATGGTGAGTTGTCGTTCACTTTTACAGATGACATCTTCGACCGTGTTGATTGTGACTACTTTATTTGTCTGCTCGACGGTATTTTTGTTCCTTTTTTTATAGAAGAGTACCGTTTCCGTTCTGACTCCACAGCTTTGGTGAAACTTGAAGGAGTAGATACTGCCGAGCGTGCCCGTATGTTTACCAATGTAGATGTATATTTCCCTATAGAGCATGTGAACGAAGCGGAACCGGGAGAACTCTCCTGGGATTTCTTTGTTGGTTTCCGTATGGAGGATTCCGCTCATGGTGATTTGGGAGAAGTGGCAGATGTAGACACGTCTACTGTTAATACGCTTTTTGTAGTAGAACGTCCGGATGGCGAAGAATTGTTGGTGCCTGCACAGGAGGAGTTTATTAAAGGTATTGATCAGGAACGTAAACTCATTGTGGTTGATTTGCCCGAAGGGTTACTGAATCTTGATGAACTTGAAGAAGAATGAATCAGTGTTAATCTGTGTGATCAGTAGTAGAAAGAATTAGCGAAATGCTTACATTTGTACGCAATACGATAAAATAATGCCAAAGAAGAAACGCAGTAAAGCTTTTTGGAACAATATAAAGTTCAAGTATAAACTCACTATTATCAACGAGAACACACTCGAAGAGGTGGTGGGGATTCGTGTATCAAAATTGAATGGTCTTTCTGTTTTGCTCTCTGTGTTGACTATTCTTTTTTTGATTGCTGCCATTATTATTGCTTTCACTCCTTTGCGCAACTATCTTCCCGGATATATGAATAGTGAAGTTCGTAACCAGATAGTAGCTAACGCTTTACGTGTGGATTCTCTGCAACAACTGGTAGAACGGCAGAATCTGTATATTATGAATATTCAGGATATCTTTAGCGGAAAAGTCCGTGTTGACTCCGTACAAAGTATGGATACACTGACAACTTTGCGTAAGGACTCTCTAATGGAACGTACCAAACGTGAAGAGGAATTTCGTCGCCAGTATGAGGAGGCAGAGAAGTACAACCTTACCTCTATTACTTCGCAGCCTAATGTGAACGGACTGATTTTTTATCGTCCTACACGTGGTATGATTTCTGCTCACTTTGATGCAGAGAAGAAGCATTATGGAACAGATATAGCCGCCAATCCCAATGAAAGTGTACTTGCTACGTTGGATGGTACGGTTATTCTGAGTACCTATACAGCCGAAACCGGTTATTTGATAGAAGTGCAACACAATCAGGACTTCGTTTCTATTTATAAACATTGTGGTTCATTATTGAAACGTGAAGGTGATAAGGTACAGGCAGGAGAAGCTATTGCATTGGTAGGAAACAGTGGTACGCTTACTACTGGTCCTCATTTGCATTTTGAGTTGTGGAATAAAGGACGTCCGGTGAATCCCGAAAAGTACATTGTATTCTAAATCATGAATAAAGAGATAAAAAAGAAACAAATAGCTATATTAGGCTCTACAGGCTCTATTGGTACGCAAGCTCTACAGGTGATTGAAGAACATCCCGAATTGTATGAGGTATATGCTCTGACAGCCAATAACAAAGTAGATATGCTTATAGCCCAGGCACGAAAGTTTCAGCCCGAGGCCGTGGTTATAGCTAACGAAGAGAAATATGATCAGCTGAAAGAGGCGTTAAGAGATTTGCCGATTAAAGTATATGCCGGTACCGAAGCTTTGTGTCAGATTGTAGAGTCCGGACCGATAGATATCGTGTTGACTGCTATGGTGGGATATGCCGGACTGAAACCTACGATCAATGCCATCCGCGCCCGTAAAGCCATTGCTTTGGCAAACAAGGAAACGCTGGTTGTAGCCGGAGAATTAATTAATGTATTGGCGCAGCAGTACCGTACTCCTATTTTACCTGTAGACTCGGAACACTCAGCAGTCTTTCAATGTCTTTCCGGTGAGGTGGGGAATCCTGTTGAAAAAGTAATACTGACTGCTTCTGGTGGTCCGTTTCGTACCTATACTCTGGAGCAGTTGCAAACTGTCACTAAAGTGCAGGCGTTGAAGCATCCTAACTGGGAGATGGGAGCTAAGATTACGATCGACTCTGCTTCTATGATGAATAAAGGTTTTGAGGTGATTGAAGCCAAATGGTTGTTTGGTGTGCAACCAAGTCAGATAGAAGTAGTGGTGCATCCTCAATCGGTTATTCACTCGATGGTGCAGTTTGAAGATGGTGCCGTGAAGGCACAATTAGGTATGCCTGATATGCGTTTGCCTATTCAGTATGCATTCTCTTACCCCGACCGCGTTGCTTCTTCGTTTGATCGTCTGGATTTTGCCAAGTGTACCAGTCTCACCTTTGAACAGCCTGATACCAAACGTTTCCGCAATCTGGCTTTGGCTTATGAAGCTATGTATCGCGGAGGCAATATGCCTTGTATTGTTAATGCCGCCAATGAAGTGGTGGTTGCTGCTTTTTTGCGTGATGAGATAGGCTTCCTTGCAATGAGTAATGTAATAGAACAAACGATGGAACGTGCTTCGTTCGTACAGGTTCCTACGTATGATGACTATGTGGCAACTGATGCCGAAGCCCGCCGCATAGCCACTGAACTAATAGTAAATTGTAAATAGTAAAATTGTAAATAAACCGATGGAAACATTCTTAATCCGTGCCCTCCAGTTGATAATGAGCCTTTCGTTGCTTGTTATTATACACGAAGGAGGACATTTTCTCTTTGCCCGTTTATTCAAAGTGCGGGTCGAAAAGTTTTGTTTATTCTTTGATCCCTGGTTCACTCTTTTCAAGTTCAAACCAAAGAAGAGTGATACAGAATATGCCGTAGGCTGGTTGCCTTTGGGTGGTTATGTCAAGATCTCTGGAATGATAGACGAGTCAATGGATACTGACCAGATGAAACAGCCTGAACAACCGTGGGAATTCCGTTCTAAACCGGCTTGGCAACGCTTGTTGATAATGGTAGGTGGCGTATTGTTCAATTTCCTGTTGGCATTGTTCATCTATTCTATGATTCTTTTCACCTGGGGGGATCAATATATTAAAATTCAGGAAGCACCGTTGGGTATGCAGTTCAATGAGACTGCAAAGGCTGTGGGCTTTCAGGACGGTGACGTACTGCTATCAGCTGATGGTGTGGAGTTTCTGCGTTATGATGCTGATGTGTTGAGCCAGGTTGCCGATGCACGTGAAGTGACTGTACTTCGTGGAGGACAGAAAGCTTCTGTTTATATTCCCGAAGATATGATGCAGCGTTTGATGGCTGACAGTGTACGTTTTGCTTCTTTCCGGGTGCCTTATGTGGTAGATAGTATAATAGCCAATTCGCATGCAGCTCAGGCTGGCCTTATGCCGGGTGATAGTATTATTGCACTTGATGGTAAACCTGTTTCTTATTTTGATTATCTCGAAGAGATGGCTACACGTAAACAGAAGGCAGCAACTTTGAATAACGATACTGTAGATTTGCATCAGATCACGCTGACTTATGTTCGTGCCGGGGAGATGGATACCGTAACTTTAGGTGCAGATTCTGCTTTCCGTATCGGTGTTTATGCACAGCCTATGAATCGGGTGATGCCGATGGTTACTAAGGAATATGGTTTCTTTGAATCTTTCCCTGCCGGTGTGCACTTAGGAGTGAAAACATTGAAAGGCTATGTTGGCAATATGAAATATCTCTTCTCAAAAGAGGGAGCTAAGCAGTTGGGTGGTTTCGGAACAATCGGAAGTATTTTCCCCGCTACCTGGGATTGGCATCAGTTCTGGTATATGACGGCATTTCTCTCTATTATTCTTGCCTTTATGAATATTTTGCCTATTCCTGCATTGGATGGCGGACACGTATTATTCCTTTTCTACGAAATCATTGCGCGTCGCAAACCGAGTGATAAGTTTATGGAGTATGCACAGATGGCAGGTATGTTCCTGCTTTTCGGATTGTTGATATGGGCTAACTTTAATGATATATTGAGATTTTTCTTTTAAGATAATTTCGGTACAGAATATACAGGAGGCACAGAGGTTTTATAATATTATCCTCTGTGCCTCCTGTGTTCATTCTTAATTTAGAAATTTCTATTCTTTTTGATGAAGATCAAGTACTTATACACTGTTTCATAGGAAGATAAGGCTTATCTTTGCCCTGAATATAATATCGGGTATTATGGTAAAGAACATTGTATTTGACTTTGGGGGTGTCATTGCTGACATAGATCGCGATAAAGCGGTTCAGGCCTTTATTAAGTTAGGACTGAAAGATGCAGAAACACGTTTGGATAAGTATCATCAGACTGGTATTTTCCAGAAGTTGGAAGAGGGTAAACTGACAGCAGAAGGATTTCGGGATAAACTGGGAGAATTGTGCAGACGTGAGCTGACAATGGAGGAGACCAGACAGGCATGGCTGGGATTCTTCACGGGGGTAGATATACGCAAGCTTGATTATATGCTGGAACTCAGAAAGTCTTATCATGTATATATTTTAAGTAATACGAATCCCTATGTAATGTCGTGGGCATGCAGTCCCGGATTTTCTTCTCAGGGGAAGCCTTTGACGGATTATTGTGATAAATTGTATCTGTCTTATCAGGTAGGTTGCACCAAGCCTGAACCGGAAATATTTAACTATATGTTGAAAGATAGTGGTATGCTTCCTTCCGAAACACTTTTTGTTGATGATGGAGCTTCGAATATACATATCGGCAAAGAGTTTGGGCTGCATACTTATCAACCGGAGAATGGTATGGACTGGCGGAAAGAATTGTCACAGTTGTTAGCAGGTCTGTAAAGTACCGGTATGTGAGAGTTACTTTGCCTGCATGCAGAGTACGCCTTGGCTGTATGTACGCCGGGCGTATCCTGCATGCAGGCAATATATATACTCTGTGTATCGCTTTTGTTGAGGTATATGGAGGAAATACATGATATTACTTTACCGTTGAAGGTTGAGAAATCCGTAATCCGCTGATAATAGCTGCTGCCACTGCAAATCCACTTCCTACGAGCAAGCAGACGGAAGTACTCTTTTCATGTGCTATGAAGCTGAATAGCAATGCAACAAGTGTTGTTCCGAATGTTTGTCCCAATAACCTTGCCATTCCCAACATTCCGCTGGCTCCTCCTGACCGTGCGGTAGGTGCGGAGGATATGATCGTACTGTTATTGGGTGTTTGAAACAGACCGAAGCCTGCACCACATAGTGCCAATCGCCAGATAATGCTGAGATCGGTTGATTCTGCGGTGAGTGTAGACAGTGAAAAGAGGCCGGTTGCGAAAAGTATCATGCCGATACTTCCCAGGATTCCCGGATGGATACGTTCAACAAGGTATCCGGCTGTAGGTGCGGTAATCAGAGTGGCAATAGGCCATGGAGTCAGTAGTAAACCAGTCATAACCTCACTGTGTCCCAACGTGTTTTGCAGAAAAAAAGGCAGGGAAACCATTGCCAGCATCTGTGCGGTAAACGAACAGATGGAAGTACTGATGGATAAAGTGAAAATGGGTATTTTTAGTAAATCCAGCGGCAAAAGCGGAGAGGATTGTCCCAATTGCCGACGAACGTAGTAGATGCCTACTATAACCAATATAACTATCTGAATGGCAATGTAGTCCATTCGCCCGTGATGAGCAAATCCGTCCATTGTATAAATAAGTAGTCCGAATGTAACTGCGTTGGCAATAGCACTTTTTATATCAAACTTACGTTTGGAACGTTCTTCTTTCCGAGGTAAATATTTGTGTCCGAGTATCAGGGCTGTTACTCCCAGAGGTATGTTGATGGCAAATAACCAGTGCCATGAACTGACGGCAAGTATGGCGCTTGCTATGGAAGGCCCTGCTGCTGCGGATATGGCAACTACCATTGCATTGATTCCCATTCCGCGTCCAATCTGGTTGCGCGGATAGATGGTACGTAATTGGGCTGTGTTCACGCTGGTAATGGCAGAGGCACTGAATCCCTGAAAGATACGTGCAAGTGTCAGTGTCCAGAATGAAGTAGACAGTGCGCAGATTAATGAGGTGATGCAAAAGAGCGCTATTCCCGAGAGATAAACACGTCTGTATCCGTATATTTCTCCTAACGAAGAAAAGGATAATAATGAAATTACGATTGCCAGCTGGTATCCGTTCATAATCCATGTGATAACGGAAGGAGATACATCGAAGTCGTGTGAAAGAGTGGGCAATACGATATTTACAATATTAATATCAAGTACCGACATGCAAAGCGCAAAAGATATGGCTACTACCGCCCATATCCGTCGCGGAAGGGGAAGGCCGTCTGTTTCTTCTGTGTCAGAAGCTTTTGGGGGAAGTGTTTGGTCCATAAACGAAAAATACTTTAGTCTTGCAAATTAAACAAAACAAAAACATTTTCAGTTGTTAGGATCAGTTGAATATAAGTTTTTTTAGCGGTGCAGGCGAATCACCCGTTGGTTGCTGCTTCCTCTGAACTCCAGATGAGGAGAATAGAGTGCCTGGATGAAACGCCCTTCTACAAGTACATCAATATAAGGCAGGGCGGCTGCCAAGCGGGGCTGTGCCTGTATCTCTTCATAGGTATATCCGGTGTAACACCAGATGTTTTGCCGGGTTTCTTCCTTTATCCGTTTCACTAATAAAAGAAAAGCTTCGGGATTAAAAAACGGATCGCCTCCCGAGAAGGTTACTCCATCCAAGAGTGGATTCGTTTTTATTTCACGGATCATATCCATGATTCGTTCTTCTGTCAGCTCTTCACCGGCACATGGGTTCCAGCTCTCCGGATTGTGACATCCCGGACAACAATGGCGGCATCCTGCCAGATAAATGGAATACCGGATGCCTTCACCATCTACTATCGTTTCCGGATAAGTGTATAGTAAGTTGAGAGTCTTCATTTGATTTAGTTGAAAATGGAAAATTGAAAGTTGAAAATGGAAAATTAGCTGCGTGCGTTGTCATACTGAATAGTAATTTTCCATTTTCAACTTTCAATTTTCAACTCTACAAGTGTTTTACTCTATCTTTTTCTTCTGCCCGTTTAGCCGAATTCCACGAACTTAAATCACCTGTCAGGTAGCCGGTGATGCGGCGCATACGCAAAATATTCTCGCTTTGGCATACCGGGCATTTGTCATAAATGACTCCCTTGTATCCACAGTTGTGACAGGTGTCTACCGGGTGATTAATAGAGCCATAGCCGATACCTTCGTCATACATGACTTTTACAATTTTAGCGATGGCACGTATATTTTTCTGTGCTTCACCATCCAACTCTACATAAGTGATGTGCCCTCCGCGTGTAATGGCATGGAAGGGGGCCTCACGTTTAATTTTTTCTACGATGCTGATGGGCTCTTTTACATCCACATGGAAAGAGTTTACGTAGTAATCATTATCAGTTACCCCTTCAATTTTGCCATATTTACGGCGGTCCATCCGGGTGAAACGTCCGGAAAGACCTTCGGCTGGAGTTGCCAGCACAGAATAGTTAAGGTTATATTTAGCTTTATATTCGTCTGCTACTTTATTCATTTCCATCACAGTCTCGTACAAAGTATTCCACGCTTTATCGCTGTGACCATGTCCTTTGCCATAGAGTGCTACCATGGCATTGTGTCCGCCAATGAAGCCAATACCTAATGTACCGCTGCGCAATACATCGCCTACCTCTTCGTTTGGATTCAGGTTGCCGCCTCCTTTCCATACGTCATTGCCCATCATAAACGGGAACTGGCGTGCCAGAGCAGTGCGCTGATATTGATAACGGGCATAGAGCTGATCGGCTACTAAAGTGGCCATCTCATGTACTGATTCCAGGAAAATCTCTTTGGCTTTCATCTCAATGGCATCCGTATTACGCTTGTCTTCAATGATATTTTCTGCCTTAATGCGTGCCTCAATAGCTAAGCGGGGCATATTCAGAGTGGTGAATGAGAGATTTCCGCGTCCTAATGAAGATTTTTCTCCGACAACATTCTCAAATACGCGTGTACGACAACCCATTGTTGCCAATTCATAGCGATAACGTTTCGGATCGTTGGCATCCCATTTCTCGTTTTGGTTGAACGGTGCATCCAGGAACATAAAATTGGGGAATAGTGCCTTGGCTGTTGTACGGCAGGCTTTCAGAAAAAGGTCGAAGTTGGGAGCACTGAAAGTCATGCGCCCTTCCTCTGCTGCTTCAAAATCACTCATTGCCTTTTGATAATCTTCTTCTGAGTAAGATACTCCGTTTTTTACCTTAAATATCTGAATGGGGAATACCGGTACTTCTCCGCGGGTACCGAGCCCTTCGATAGTGGCTGTCAGTAGTTCTTCAATCACCATGCGCCCTTCGGCAGAAGTATCTGTTCCGTAATTTATAGAACTGAACACCACCTGGTTGCCTCCACGTGAATGCATTGTGTTGAGGTTGTGAATAAAGCCTTCCATAGCCTGGTGCGTATCTTTGCGAGTCTGAAAGTAAGCTTTTTCTATGACTCGTGCCAGATGTTCTTTGTCTATATTGATCTGCAGAGCGGTTAGCGCCATACGCAGTGTTTCGCGTTCTAGTTCACTGGTTTTGATAGAAGGAAGGTGTTCTTCTATTAATGCGCGGATCGCTTTTTCTTCTACAGCTGTGTTGCTTTCCATGGCAACGTAGAAACTGATGAATGAACTCAGATGCTTGCGGAATGATTTGCTTACTCCCTTCGCCATGAAGAAGTCGAATGCAGGGATTGCTTGTCCGCCATGCTGCTCATTCTGGTTGGTCTGAAAGATGATAGTGGCGAGTGTTGCATAGCTTTGTATGCTTTGTGGAGTACGGATACTTCCGTTTTTGGTACGGAACCCGCGCTCGAAGAGGTCGTCCATATCATACTGAATACAGGTCGTCGTCTTTGTCGGATAATAATCCAGATCGTGGATGTGAATGTCGCCCAACTGGTGTGCTTCTGCAAATCGTTTGGGTAACAGGTATTTATATGTATAGTCTTTGGTCACTTCCGATGCAAAGGTCATCATCTGACCTGCCGGAGTGTGACTGCTCATATTTGCATTGCTCAGATTTACATCGTTTTTGTCAATGGCTACAATACCATCCATTACGTGTTTCATTTGAGTTTTTTTATCACGTTCTGTATTACGCCATTCGCGGTAGATAATGTACTTTTTGGCTACTTCGGGCCGTACTTTCATTAATTCTTTTTCTACCAGATCCTGAATCTCTTCTACAGTAATAGTGGGATTGGAAAAACGGCTGATGACATTCATGGTAATGTCAGCCACGAGCTGCTGCTCTTCGGTGATGCCGGAGGCACTGAACGCTTTGGTTATAGCGTTCTTAATTTTACTAATAGAGAAATCTTCTCTTTTACCATCACGTTTGATGATACAAATTTCAGCGTAGTTCATAACTTTAACTCCCGAAAGCTTTGTTCAGTTGACAGTGGACAATTGACAATTGACAGTTTTTGGCTGACCAAAAGGCAGTTGATGTTTGACAACTGAGTGGTTAATAAAAAAAATAGGCGGCAATTAAAATCGGATAAACAGTAATCGCTCACTGCCAACTGTCAATTGTCAACTGTCAATTGTTAATTGTCCATTGGTTCCGGCCGGTCTTCTGACTTATCCCTCCTTCGCACGCCTTCCCACGCATAAAGCGCAGTGACATAATGTGCGGATTCTCAGGGAATTACAGCAGCGGGTACTGTCGCCGATTTGCACAGCGTTCCCTTGTGACTAAACCTCTTTTTAGTTCCGAAACCGGGACAAAGATAAGAGATTTACTTATAGGTATAAAGGCTTTTAACATTAAATTTCGGGAAACTTTTCTTTCTTCCTGATACAGAAAGTTTTCCAAAACGGAAAACTTTTAAGATTTATAAGACCATCCAGATTGCTATAATATGCCCTACGCTACCTCCCAGGCAGAAGAGATGGAATACTGAATGCATATAAGGTTTACGAAGAGAATAGAATACTGCACCGATGATGTAAGATGCACCTCCACCTATCAACCACCAGAAAGCAGGTGAAGCTCCCATCTCCGAAAGACAGTTCATTAGTGGTTTCAGGGCTATTAGGATAGCAGCACCCATTCCAATGTAACAACATGTTTCGAGGTTACTGTGTTCTTTCAGTTTCTTGAAACTCAGAATAAAACCTGCAAGTGCGGAGAGCCATACGAAGGTGAAGATTCCCCATCCCCATTCGCCGGCATGCCGCATCACCAATAGTGTGAATGGGGTATAAGTGCCTGCGATATGCAGGTAGATAGCTCCGTGGTCAAATTTACGCAACAATTCTTTTCTCGGTCCCGGTCTGGAAGCATGATACCAGGTTGAACTGATATAGGACGATAACATACCTGCCAGATAGACTGCAATGCAGGTAACTGCCCAGTTCGGCTCACTACCGGTAGCCGCTTTTACCAGCAGGAAATATCCTGCTACAACTCCCAGCAAAATTCCGGCAGCGTGACTGAGTGTATTAGCGAGTTCTTCGCCATGAGTATATCGATGATTATCCAAAGTTGCACATTTTAGCTTTCGGCCGTAAAGGTACTCTATTTTTCTAAAACATTTTCCTGTGGCAGTTTAAAAATGGATAATAAGAGTACTTGTTCATATCAGAATCTATTTACGATTGGACGATTTACGATGTACGATTGAAGTTACTCTTTTAAAAGCTTGTTTCAGCGCTGTCAAAAATGGAGTAATCCCAATCGTACATCGTAAATCGTCTAATCGTAAATAGATTCATATCTGAATAGTAACGAAGATTATGGGTATATCTTTTCGGTAGCGGAAGTGCCCCTAAACGACATCATCACCGTTGCCCGGTGTTGTACTTTGTTTTTCTCAGAAAGGAACGTTCCTTTTCCCGGTGAGCAGCCTTGTTTTACATGTACATGTTTCACTGCTCCACATGTACATGTCGTACTGTCCCACATGTACATGTCGTACTGCTTTACATGTACATCTAAAACAACGCTACACACCGAGGCATCATACGTTCCTCTATGAGGCAGAGCTTTATTGATACCGGAGAAAAAGACTGATGGTAATGACAAACATCATTTAGCACAAATTTGATTCTAATGAACTAAACTCACCATAGAATTACAGAATTTCACAGAGTTTCAATTAACCATCGCTTGGCGTACCTCCCCGTGCGGGAAGCACTTCTTTTTTTAAGATAATCTTGCTATTGTATTGTCCTGCTATCTGCTTGCGAAATTCAAGAAAATCTTTATAAGATTCTTTAGGGTAAACGCCTTTGTGCATTAGTAAACGGTGTACAATATATATTTCCTTACCCTTCACTTGTAAAGAAGAGCTAAAGGTACCGAAATTGTTTTCCGCTTTATAGCTTTTGGGAAGAGATTCTATGGCATATCCTTCCGGTATCTGCAAAAGAATGCTGTCTGTATCCAGATAGCCGTAGTTGATATGAACGTCCTGAATACGTTGTTTGAGTTCGGGCGTAGTGAAACCTTTTCGAAAGATATTGGCAGGAATAAATAGTCGGTTACCTGTCTTGTTTCCATATTGCTCGGTATCCACCGCGTATTGCAGATCAATCTGGGGGATTGCATCTTTTTTCTCGGTTATCTGTACATCACTTATGTTGGCTTGTACCAGATTGATATTAGAACGCAAATGATCTTTTTGCCGGGCGGGTTCAAGGTGGGTAATGCCTATCATGTTTTCATATTGGAAAAGACGGGAAGTTTCACAAGCCTTTACTTTTGCTCCTCCGGTAGGGGTAAGTGTGATTTGGGCAATTGTTGTTTGTGTGTTGAGTGAATCGGGGTAGGAGGGTAATCGGTGAAGTTTACCTCCGTCCGGTGTAACGAGGAGAGCATCGTGTCCGGCAATGTCACTGTGTATATATCCAAAAGGTAATTGCGGATTGGTACACTCCAGCCAAAGCGTATCTCCGGGGAGTGGAACTTGCAGGATGACATGGTTCATCTGATTGGCACTGGAAAAGTCGGGCAGTAGCCGTTCATTGTCTGTGCTGATGGCAGTATATACAGAAGAGATGCCCAGTTCATTCAACATAGCACGGGTGTAGTTAGATAATCCTTTGCAATCGCCGAACCCCGCGCGACAGACGTCAGCTGCTGCAATGGGCTGCAATCCTCCGATACCTAACTGGATACTTACATAACGCGTTGTGGTAGCCAGGTAGTTATAGATGGCTTGTACCTTTTCGCGGGGAGTTGTACAATGGGCAGTTAATTCGTGCAGTTTTGTTTTTATAGGTTCAGCCAGTTGGTCACGTCCCGTGAGTAAGCTGTTTTGCCATGCGCCATATGATTGCCAGGTACTCATATCTCCTTGTGTACCATCAAAGATAAATTGCCCCGGCGAAAAATAAATCCGGGGAATACGCTCGGGTAGTGATGCACCGAATGGTTCATATTCGAGGGCGGCTATTGGTCCTATAGATGCCTCTGTGAGGGTACTACCGTCCGGGGTTGTTTTTTGTGTAATATCTGTCTGGATATTGATTGCCCGGTAGCGGGTAGGTATGTTTGGGGGAGTCCGGAGACTGTATACAGCCTTGACCACCGATTGATTGTACATTTTTTGAGGAACAAAATTCGGATAGGCTATCAGCCCGTCTTTGCATTTCACTTCCCATTCATATTTTATCGTAAGCGGATAGCGTGGGAGGTTGCACTCGTAATAATAAGTATAGTCATCACTGGTTAGTCCCGAAGAGTATTCAGTCATTTGTAAATCCGATTTCTTAATTTTGCGGATGACCTTGCCGGTCGGGTCTGTAATCTCTCCGGAGAATTTCCGCAGAGAACGAAACTTGTCACACATACAAAAGAAGTGTGCAGCGTTTCGTCCTTTTTCATTAAGAATGGTGATAGTATAACTTTCCTTTTGCAGAGCACTTGTTGCCGATTCACAGATAATCTCTGTGGTGGCATTTTGTACGACGGAGTAGGCGTCGCGAGTAATGTCTACTTGCGCTCGTATAGCAAAAGGTACAAGCAAGATTAACAGAATACTACTGTATAATTTGTTTCTTGTCATGATCACTTTACAATTTTTTTAGTACTACTGTTTTATTATTCTTTTCTGCTATTACTTTCCAGAAGTGATGCAGTCCGGCATACTCTGTTGGTAGATAAAGCAATTTGCTGGAGTTGAATATATAATTGATTGTTAGTTTATTGCCTTGTACGGCAATATTGTAACGACACATGCCTTGACCATCTTCAGTTTTTATCTGTAGTGCCTCAGGCAGTTCATCTACTGTATATCCTTCAGGGATGGTCAGATTAACGGACAATGTGATTTGTTCTGCATAGGGATATTCCACAGGAAGCTTTCGTTCGGTTTGAGTGAAGGGATTCTTTTCTGTGTGCAGAAACACAAGCGGGTTTAAGTAAATGAAGTTGTCGTTGACGGTAGCTTGCTTTTCAAATATGATAGTTTCTTTGACTTGCGGAGAGAACTTGTTGATACCTTGTGTATTGAATACACTTATTTTTACGTCTTCTTTCGATGCCAGTTCGTTAACAAATTCTGTACTGTCTTTGGCTGTTTGATATTTTTTTCTGAAGGTAGAGGCATATTGTCCCATATAGCTTGTGTTACGGCTACCGTATATTTTACCATCCGGGCTGATAACTGCATTTACCATGGAGCGTAATTGATTTTTGCAGGTTTGACTCAAATCGACCCATCTGCTTTGGCGACCTCCTATTATTGCCCGTGCCCGGTTTACCATTAGCACGGGAGGGAGTACATTCAGGTAGCCATGGGTTACTGAACCGTCCAGATAGACAAGTGTACTGTCTGTATTGGCTATACCTACAATGAAGGTATTCAGTTTCTGTATGCTAGGGTGTGCGTAAGGAAGTATTCCCATACTGCGGCGGCTCATAACTATCGGGAAAGAGGGAATGCCTGCATCCTTGAGCATGCTCATCAGGATGAAGTTGATTTCGGCATTGTTACCTATACCTTCTTTTACTGTTTTTTTACTTTTACCTCCATAAAGTGCATATTCTTCATTCCAGGATATTTTCTTTTTTAATAAAGTGTAAATAGCAGCTATTTTTTCTTCATTACTTTTTAAGTTATCTAAGTTTAAGGCAGCCATTTCTTCCCGGTATGGATTCTGTATTTTAAGTTGTCCGCCAAATTCACTGTCATCCAGTAATGCTTCATCTATATTCTCCCAGGTTTGGGTAAATGATTTATAGAGTGCTCCCGGAAAATCAAGCCCACCCAATTCAAGATTGACCTGTGTACCGTAATCTTCTATGCACCAGACGTAATTATCATCATGCAGGCCCGGTAGCTTGTTACCTTTGAAACACAAATGCCGACCGTTACATTGAAATACTTGCCCTCCGATAACGAGATTGACGCCAACTGTTTCATCCTCGGTTTGCAGTTGCTCTGTTCCGTGCATATCCAGGTTGAATTTGAAATATTCGGGCACGGTGATATCATATTCTGTATAATGAACAGGAATAGACTGTTGGGCACTCCAGTTATTTATATGGAAATAGAAGTCGGACAATATCTTATATCTGTATTCAATGACGGTTCCCGGTTTTACGTTAGGAACAGAGAATTTAACTTGCATGTATTTATCATTGAGGCGTTCTTTAAAGATGAATTCGCGTTTCATTTTCGTACGTACCGTTTTGCCCTCCTCTATATTATAGGCGAAAGCATCTATCTGACTTACTATTTCTTTCATGGAACTCCCTTTCTTGTCCTCATAATACGGTATGGCAACATCGGCAAAAGAGGTTCCCTCTGGTTTGAGTACTTTGATTTTAGTTTCATAAATGTAGTTGATCCGGAAGTCATTATTGACAACATCATAGAAAACATTCGTCTTCTTGCAGAGTACTACGGCTGCGGCCGTGGTGTCCGGTTCGTAAACTGTCATTTTGAGTTCTTCGTTCGAGGGCTTTCCGAATTTCGTATTAACCTCCGGGGTCGTTGTTTCTTGTCCCAGAACACCGCTTGCTATGAAACAGGTGATAACAATGAATAGTGTGCGTTTCATTTCTTATATGTTTAAAGTTTTTTGAGTACAATGAGTGCATTGTTTTTTTCGGCAGTGGCGGCCCACAATGCTTGTAAATTAGGATATTCCGCCGGTTCAAAATGAAGCTGTTTCACTATAAACATATATTTCAACCGAATGATTCTTTCCTCTTTTTCGATGTAGTAATGACAACTGACCCCCTTCTTTTCGGTAATATATACCTGGCTTTTGGGAATTTCTTCTATTTGATATCCTTCAGGCAATATGAGGGTGTTTGTTACGGTGTACATATAGGCTTGAGGCAAGTCTATGGGCATTACTCTATCTGCCTGTATAAAGGGATTTTTGCTGATATGGGTAAATAACATCGGATTGATATACAGGTATTCTTCGTTGGCATTGTCTGCTTTCCGGGTGAATTGTATAGCTTCATAAACAGAATTATTGGCTGCATCAATCTTTTTTTGTGTGTAATTTGTAATGTGACAATCATTTTGGGCTTCGTGTTTTCTTATGAAATCTATACTGTCTTTGGCCTGCTTATACTGATTGATACGGTCGAATGCAAAATGGCCTGTACGTTTAATTTCTTGTGTTCCTGTGAGCAACTGTTCGGGTGTCAATGTTGCACGGATTGTCATGCTAATTGTATTATTGGGGATTCGGGTAAGGTCTACCCACTTTTCCTGGTCACTTAACTTGTTGACAATCCGGGCTTTTTCTACAGTTAATTTTTCGGGCAATACATTTGGGAAAACTTCCGGCATAGAACAGTCAAGATAGATAATCTTTTGTTTGTCAGTATGTATAGCCACTACAAAAGTGTTTAGTTTTTGTAGGGATGGATAATGAATGGGAAGTCTTCCCGTATTACGCATACGTAATACTACGGGCCATGCTTCAATGCCACAATCACGCAACATATTTATAAAGATAAAATTAAGGTCGGCATTACTTCCTGTTCCTTTTTTTATCGTTTTTTTAAGATCGGGGCTATAGAGTTTGTACTCTCCGTTCCATGTCATTTTTTGTTTTAGTAGTTTAAAGGTAGCTTCCACTCTCTTTTCAAATGGCATATCTGTTAGTTGTAACGCTGCCATTTCCTCATGGTAAGGATTAAACAGGAAAAGCTGTTGGCCGAAATCTTCAAAATCTTCTTTCAGTAAGAAGTTATCAATATCTTCCCAGGTTTGAGTATACGACTTATAATTTTCGCCTTGTTTCACTCCTTGCAGATCAAAAGAAACACTTACCTTGTGGTCATTGCTACACCATATATATTCTTCGTCATTGGGTAATGCCGGAAGATGGTGTGCAGTAAAGGTGAGTTCGCGTGCGTGTACCGAGAGAGTTTTTTTGACTTGTCCCAATCCTCCTAAAGTAGTATGTTCTATTGTGTATCCACCATCTTTCTCTTTTACTTTTATCCGGTCTCTGCCTTGCATTTCGATGTTGAAGATAAAGATATTGGGTATCAGGATACTGTATTCACTGTATATTGTAGGAATTTCTGTTTGCATCACCCAGTCTTCCAGTTGAAGATAATAATCGGATGCCTGTTTATAACGATATTCAATTACAGTTCCTTCTTTTACGGCAGGTATGGAAAACTTGAGTTGCATATACCGTTCATTGATGCGCTCTCGTACGATAAAGTTGTTTTTAGTGGTTGTCTTTACTCGTTTACCATTTTCCAGATTGTAGGCATAAGCTTCCAGATCATAGATATTATCTCTATTCTCTGAGGTCTGTTCCGGTGCATAATAGGGGATATTGATGTCGGCATATTGTTTGCCTTCTGACTTTAGTATCTTTATTTTCACACTACGTTGTGTGATAAGTACGAATTCATTATTAGTATATCTGTAATTGCTTTTCCCTATATCATATAATACAATGGCTGTTGCTGTGGTATCGGGTTCGTAAACAGTCATTTTTAGTTCATTATCCGATGGTTTTCCAAATTTCAAGGTCGGCTCTATCGTATGTCCGGAAATGTGCAAATTGAAGAAGAATACCAGAAATTGTATAGTTAGTGTGTATTTCATAATTATTTGTGTTTTTGTTAATATTACAAATATATGTAAAAAGACATAATAACGGTTCTTTTCAGTATTTTTTTTGTAAAAAAGGAGTAAAAAGCAAAGGGATTGCTCATTTTTTGAGCAATCCCTTTGCATGAATGTAGAGTTCGGCTATTATTATTTACACCAGGTGGCCGATCCATTCTTCGCGATCACCCGGGAGAAGATCAATTACGGGAATTTCAATCATCGTGTAGCATCCCGGTTGTTGACGCATAGAAGCGCGGGCAACACAAACCAGAACCTGTGCTGTCAGGGCAGGGTTATTGATGCGCATATTGAATTCAAATAACTGATTTTGTGTTTTACCGGATACACCTTTACGGGTCAGGTTTACGCCATGCCCCATGTCAAGAAGTGCGTCGACGTTAGGTACTTGTTGTACGTGAGTTTCGTCGTTTACAAAATAAGCGTCAGATTTGATTGCAGCAGCCACTTCATCAAATTTGTAGCCATCTTTCAGCTCGATGTATACCATACGGCGATGGATTCCGGTTCCGGTAGGAATAGTCATTGAAAGGGCGGCTTTTACTCCGTCAATAGCTTTTACTGCTACGGTATGTCCCATGCTCATGCCCGGACCAAAGTTTGTATAAGTGATGCCTTTGGGAGCAATGGCTTCCAGCATAGTGCGTACAATGGAGTCGCTACCCGGATCCCAACCTGCTGAGATGATAGATACGGCTCCGTGTTCTTTTGCAGAAATACTGAGTTCACGGCGAAGTGCGGTAATACCTGTGTGAATATCGAAACTATCTACTGTATTGATTCCTAATGCTAAAATTTCTTTGGCGTATGTTTCTACGCTACGGGTAGGGGTACAAAGGATTGCTACATCTACTCCCTGCAGTTCTTTTATATCTTTTACTACGGCGTAATCATTTAGTTCGGTTGGTTTGTTTTCAGCTCCTGCGCGGCGAACTACACCTGCTATTTCAAAGTCCGGGGCTGCCTGAAGGGCTTCCAGTACATAACGGCCAATATTACCATAACCAACAATGGCTGCTCTTACTTTTTTCATTCTTTTATGGGTTTCGTTTAACATATTTCTTTTTTTATGCTGCAAAAATAATCATTTTTTCTGTTTCTGTCGGTGAAATGGTTGTTAAAGTTAGTTTTTGTTACTCAAGGTTAGTGAAGCACAATATTTGTCGTGCGCGTGCGTTAATAAAGTATTATGATAGAATACGTCAAAGGCGAGATTGCCGAACTTAGTCCGGCAACAGCAATAATCGATTGTAACGGTTTGGGGTATGCCGTGAATATTTCATTAAATACATACTCTGCAATTCAAGGGAAAAACACTTGTAAACTATATATTCATGAAGCCATTCGCGAAGATGCGTATGTGCTGTATGGCTTTGCTGATAAACAGGAACGTGAACTCTTTTTGTTGTTGATCTCTGTATCGGGTATTGGTGGCAATACGGCACGAATGATTCTTTCGGCACTTTCGCCGTCGGAGTTAGTTAACGTTATCAGTACGGAAAATGCTAATTTGCTGAAGACTGTGAAGGGGATCGGATTGAAAACTGCACAGCGTGTGATTGTAGATTTAAAAGATAAAATAAAGACTGCTGCGCCAGTAGCAGGGGGAGGGCAGAGTACTTTGCTGTCTGCCATGAATACGGAAATACAGGAAGAAGCTGTTGCTGCATTGACGATGCTTGGGTTTGCTGCGGCTCCCTCACAAAAGGTAGTACTTGCCATTTTGAAGGAAGAACCTGATGCTGCTGTAGAACAAGTGATAAAACTGGCCTTGAAGAGATTATGAGAATGATGTGCCAATATGCTAATGTATCGATGTGCCAATGTGCTGTGCTGTTATATCGCAGGTTCGTTGGCACATTGGCACATTGGCATATTGGCATATTGGCATATTACTCCATTGTCATATTATTCTTATTTTTAGGAAGTTTGCCTGTTGCAGCGCAGATACTGCAACCTATGCCCATTGTTGAGGAAAAGGTAGAGTATGATGCATTGACCAATCGCTATTTGATCCGTACTATTATCGGCGGGCAGGAAATGGACGTTCCTATCATAATGACTCCCGCTGAGTACTTAGATTGGAGTATGAAACGCTCCATGCAGAATTACTACCGTCAGCGTAATGACTCCGTATTTTCTAAGGGAAAAGAGGAGTTTGACTTTACGAATATGAAATTTAATCTTGGTCCGGCTGAAAAAATATTTGGTCCGGGTGGTGTTCAGATTCGTACTCAGGGAAGTGCAGAACTCAGTTTGGGAGTAAAGTACAACAATGTTCAGAACCCTACTTTGCCTGAAAGTATGCGTAAAACCTGGGGATTTGATTTTGATGAGAAAATTAATATTAATGTCAATGGTAAGGTCGGGGATAAGGTAAACCTTGACATGAATTATAATACGGACGCTACTTTTGACTTCGACAGTAAAAAACTGAAACTGAAATATGAGGGCAAAGAGGATGAGATAATAAAACTGCTTGAAGCGGGTAACGTGAGTATGACTACCGGCAACTCGTTGATACGCGGTGCTACTTCTTTGTTTGGTGTGCGTGCCGATTTACAGTTTGGAAAGTTAAAGTTGCAAACAGTGATCAGCCAGCAGGAGAGTGAATCAAAAACCGTTAATAGTAAAGGAGGGGCACAGACCATTCCTTTTGATTTCTCAGCAGATGAATATGATGAGAACCGGCACTTCTTTCTGGCACACTATTTTCGCGATACGTATGACCATAATATGGCACAATTACCTAATATTCTTTCCGGAGTGAAAATTAACCGGGTTGAGGTTTGGGTAACGAATAAGCGAGGTAATTATGAGAACCCGCGTAATATTGTAGCTTTTACGGATTTAGGAGAGTCTCAAGCCTATATTAGTAAGGGAGCTCCGTGGATCGCAATCTCTAAGGACACCCTTCCACCTGCTAATGGTGATAATAATCTTTATCAGCAGATGACAAGCACCTATAGTGCTGCACGTAATATAAGTGCAGTAAATTCTGTGATAGGATCCATTCCTGGGATGGAAAGCGGCATGAATTATGAAAAGATAGAGACGGCCCGGTTGTTGACTTCCTCGGAGTATACAGTGAATACTACTTTAGGTTACATCTCTTTAAAACAGACTTTACAATCAGATGAAGTACTCGCTGTAGCTTTTGATTATACCATTAATGGAAAGACCTATCAGGTCGGTGAGTTTTCATCCGATATCAAGGAGACATCCGACTGTCTTTTCGTTAAACTGCTAAAAAATACTTCCAACTCTCCGGATGCTGCTTGCTGGGACCTGATGATGAAGAACGTTTACTCACTGAATGCCTATCAGGTACAGAAAGAAAAATTTACATTAAATATTACTTATCTGAGTGACACCACCGGAGTTTATTTACGTTATATTCCGGAGGGTAAGATCAATAAGATACCTTTACTTAAAGTAATGAATCTGGATCGCTTGAATAGTAAGAATCAGCTAGGAGGTGACGGCTTTTTCGATTTTGTGGAGGGATATACGGTCAATGCACAGAATGGCCGTATCTTTTTTCCGGTAGTAGAGCCTTTTGGATCGTATCTGGAGACAAAATTTGATAACCCGAACATTGCTAAGAAATATGTTTTCAAGGAATTATATGACTCTACTCTTACCGTAGCGCGTCAGTTGGCTGAGAAGAATAAATTCCGTTTACAAGGTGAATATCGTGCTTCGTCTGCCAATGAAATACGTCTTGGTTCGATGAATGTGCCACGGGGATCGGTACGTGTTACGGCCGGTGGACGGACACTGACTGAAAATTCCGACTATTCGGTCGATTATACAATGGGAGTAGTTACGATTCTCAATCAGAGTATTATTGATGCCGGAACTCCTATCAGTGTAAATCTCGAAAGCAATACATCTTATAATATGCAGCGTAAGACAATGCTGGGATTGAACTTTACGTATGATTTTTCGCCTGATTTCCAGTTCGGAGGTACTGTGATGTATCTGAAAGAGAAACCACTGACTACCAAAGTGGCTATGGGAGACGAACCTATATCGAACACCTTGTGGGGGTTGAATGCCTCCTGGAAACGTGAAAGCCAATGGTTAACTAATATGGTAGATAAGTTGCCGTTTGTGGAGGCTACTGCTCCTTCCAATATTAATCTCGGATTGGAATTTGCTCAGCTTCTTCCGGGACATGGGGGAGGATTGCAGGACAACTCTTCTTATATAGATGATTTTGAGAGTGCACAAAGTGGTATCGATCTGCATCAGCCTTTGTATTGGCAACTCTCTTCTACACCCTTTAAGGCAACGGGACCTGATAATCTCGAATTGTTTCCCGAATCGAGATTGTCTGATAGTATTCCCTATGGAAAGAATCGTGCTTTATTGGCATGGTATCATATCGACGGATTATTTACGCGCCGTAACTCTTCACTTACTCCGACACACATAAAGAATGACCTCGATCAACTCTCGAATCATTATGTTCGTGAGGTGTACGAATCTGAGTTGTATCCCAAAAAGGAGCTGAATAATATGGAAGCATCTACTATGTCTATATTGAATGTGGCTTACTACCCTCGGGAACGTGGTCCTTACAATCTGGATAGAGACCTTGACGAAAATGGTAACTTGCTGGAACCGGAAAAGCGGTGGGGAGGTATGATGCGTAAGATTGAAACAACCGATTTTGAGAAGGCCAATATTGAATATGTTGAATTTTGGTTGCTCGATCCTTTTATTTATGCAGATGGAGATGAACCGGGAGCGGATAATACACGTAGAAAAAATGCTCGGAGTACAACAGAGGGCGGATATCTGTATCTTAATTTAGGAGATGTATCTGAGGATATCCTGAAAGATGGTAAGAAGTTTTTTGAAAACGGTTTGCCTATTGATGGTGATGAATCAAAAGTAGACTATACAAACTGGGGGCGTGTTCCTAAAGATCGTAGCCTTGTATATGCTTTTGATAATACGGCAGGAGCACGCAAAAAGCAGGATGTCGGATTGAATGGACTTTCGGTAGAAGATGAACGTGCTTATCCTACTTATGTTAAGTATTTGGAAGAAATCCGGCCAAAATTGAATGCTTCTGTTTTTGAAAAGTTCTACGAGTCGCCTGCAGGTGATAAATATCATTATTTCCGGGGTTCCGATTACGATGCAGAGGAAAAGAGTATTCTCGAACGTTACAAATATATCAATAATACCGAAGGGAACTCGGCCGCTAATGAAGATTCTCCTGAGGGGTATCCGACGGCTGCTAAGACTTCTCCTGATATAGAAGATATTAATCAGGATAATACACTTTCGGAAACAGAAAAATATTTCCAGTATCGTATTCATCTGACTCCATCTGAATTGAAAGTGGGTACGAACAATATTACCGATAAGCGTGTCACTAAAGTGAAATTGCGTAACGGCCAAACGGAAGAGGTGACCTGGTATCAGTTTAAAGTGCCAGTACGCAGTGGTACACCTGTTGGAAGTATCAGAGATTTCAAGTCGATACGGTTTATGCGTATGTTCCTTACCGGGTTTTCTAAACCTGTGATTTTGCGTTTTGCCACTCTCGAACTGGTACGTGGTGATTGGCGTACGTATACAGATCCGTTGTACAACCTTCAGAATCCTGCACCTACAGTGACAGGTACCTTGGATGTTTCAACCGTTAATATTGAAGAGAATGGGGATAAGACACCTATTAACTATGTGATGCCTCCGGGTATTAGTCGTGTTATTGATCCGGGACAACCACAGTTGCGTCAGCAAAATGAACAGGCTATGAGCTTGAAAGTTGAAAACCTTGCGCCGGGTGATGCACGTGCTGTTTACAAAAATTCTACGATGGATATGCGCCAGTACCGCCGGTTGAAGATGTTCACTCATGCCGGGGCTTTAACAGGCGATGTAACTGACCCTAAAGACGGAGAATTATCTGTTTTCATTCGTCTGGGTTCCGATTATAGTTCTAACTTTTATGAGTACGAAATCCCGTTGAAGCTAACTCCGGCAGGCAATTATAATGGAGACTCAGATGTTGATAAACTGATAGTATGGCCTAAAGATAATATGCTGGATATTGCACTTTCTGTGTTTACTGACATAAAGAAGAAGCGCAACCAAACAAAGAATAATTCGCTTTCAGGGGTAAGTTATGGAAAGCTTTATTCTGAATATGACCCTGACAAACCAGCCAATAAGGTAAGTATCATAGGTAATCCGTCACTTGCAGAGGTGAAGACGATGATGATTGGTGTGCGCAATAATTCACGTGCCAAGAAGTCGGCAGAAATCTGGGTAAACGAATTGCGTCTGTCCGATTTTGACGAAGAGGGTGGCTGGGCAGCACAGGGAAATATGAATGTGCAGTTGTCGGATCTTGGAAGTATCAGTATGGCGGGACATGTAGAGACTGCCGGTTTTGGTGGACTGGAACAGAGTGTAAGCGAACGTCGCCTGGATGATTATTATCAATACCAGTTTACTACTACGTTTGAGTTGGGACGTTTTTTCCCGAAGGCTGTGAAACTTAGCGCACCGGTCTATTTTTCATATTCCCGTGAAAAGACTTCTCCCAAATATAATCCGTTGGATCAGGATATGCTGTTGAAAGATGCGCTGGATGCTTTGTCTACAAATGCCGAACGAGATTCATTACGTAATATCGCTAATACGATAACGACCTATAAGAATTTTAGTTTGAGTAATATGCGTGTGGGAGTTACCAGTAAGAATCCGATGCCTTATGATCCGGGGAACTTCACAATGAGCTATAGTCGCACGAACAGACATAATCAGGGTAGTACCACTGTCTATGAGAACGAAACGGACTGGCGGGGGGCACTTTCTTACAATTATGCTCCTGTATATAAAGCCTGGGAACCGTTCAAAGGATTGAAGAGTAAATCAAAATGGATGAAGTTCGTTAAAGAACTCAATTTGAGCTATCTGCCGCAGAATATCTCTTTCAATACGGACATGAACCGGCATTACTATGAACTTCAGTTGCGTGATATGGAGAACCTGAGTGATCCGGCAGAAATACCAGTTAGTGTGGCAAAGGATTTTCTTTGGAATCGTGACTTCTCTTTGCGTTGGGATCTGACTAAAAATCTTCGTATGAACTTTACGTCAGCTACTCATGCTGAAATAGAAGAACCCTACGGAGTGGTGAACAGAACGCTTGATCCGGATGAATATGAAGCAAAGAAAGATACAATACGGCGTAGTCTGCTTAGTTTCGGACGTCCGATTGATTATCAACAGACATTTAATGCTACGTATAAATTGCCGTTTGATAAGTTCCCTGTTACAGACTGGATGACAGCAGATACGCGTTTCAATTCTTCTTATAGCTGGGATCGTGGTGTCTCTCTATCTGATGGAAAAGAAATGGGTAATACAATTGCAAACCAACGGACTTTTGATGTGAATGGGCGTCTCAATTTGGAGACTTTATATAATAAGGTGCCTTTTCTTAAAGAGACAAATCGCCGTTTTGCTACTACCTCTTCGACGCGTCGTCCTAATAATCGGCAGAAAGCAAAACCTAAACGGTATGAAAAAGAGATACAGTTGAAGAAAGATACTACTATAACCGTTCGTCACAGTTTAGGTTCGAAAAAGCCTAAGGTTTCAGCACTGACGGTTGATGGTGATCGCTATCCTATTCGCTATAAGGTGATAGATGCTAATACGATCCGTATTGAAACCAGAGATAGTGTCCGGGTGAAACTGACGGCTATCCAAGGGCCGAAGCCGGAGGATAATCCCTGGTATAAAATAGCGCAATCGGCAGCACGCGTCGCTATGATGGTGCGTAATGTAAGTATTACATATAAGAATACATATGCTATGACTTTGCCGGGTTTCCAGCCTGAAATAGGGGATATGCTTGGACAAACGAGAGGGAGTTCCGGTTTCGCTCCCGGTCTTGATTTTGCTTTTGGTATGACAGGTGGAGATTATATTGATAAGGCAATCCGGAATAACTGGCTTATTCAGAATAATTCTAATATAGAGCCTGCCACTACTAATGCTCAGGAAGATCTACAGATACGTATGACCCTGGAGCCTTTGCGTGATTTGAAGATAGACCTTAATGCAGGGCGCACACGCAATGACTCCCGCTCTATACAATTTATGTACGATGGAATGCCCGAGGTACGAAGTGGTAACTTTAATATGACTGTTATAACGATTGGTAGCTCTTTTGAACGACATAATCCATCCAATGGATATTCCTCGTCTTCTTTCAATCGTTTCTTAGGAAATCTGGATGTGATTCAAAAGAGAGTAGAACAATTGTATCAAGGCGTTTCCCTTCCGGGAATGGAGCATTATCCGCAGACTTTTAATAGTATTAGTAAATACAATTCGAGTGTGATGATACCTGCCTTCCTGGCGGCTTATACGGGTAGGGATGCGGGTAAAAGCTCGCTGGATATTTTCCCGGGAATACTTTCGATGATGCCCAACTGGCGTATAACTTATAGCGGACTGAGTAAACTTGAATTTTTCAAGAAGTACTTCAAGAGTGTCACCCTGACCCATGGTTATCGTAGTACTTATAGTGTGGGTAGTTATAGTACTTTCCAGAGTTTCCATAGTTATATGGGCGATCTGGGATTTGTAGACGATGTACAAACAGGTATCCCTGTTCCTTCATCTATATACGATGTTTCAGCTGTTTCTATCAATGAGCAATTCTCTCCTTTATTTGGAGTGGATGTTACTTTTAAAAATGGTATCACTACCAAAGTGGAGTACAAGACTACGCGTATTCTGAATCTTAGCCTTGCTGCCAATCAGGTAGTAGAGAGTGGAACGAAGGATTTTGTGGTAGGCATGGGTTATAAGATTATGGGACTGGAACTCTTCCCCGGGCGTAATACGAAGAACTCTAAGAATAAAATAAGTAATGACCTTGCTTTGCGTGCGGATGTATCTTTCCGCAATCAGTTTGCACTTTGCCGGGATATTCAGCAAGTCACTACGCAGGCTACCAGTGGTAACAAAGCACTCAAAATATCTTTCTCTGCGGATTATACGCTCAGCCGCTTACTTAGTGTGAGTCTCTATTATGACCGTCAGAAGAACACCCCGCTTGTGTCTGCTTCCTCCTATCCGGTGACCAGTGCTGATTTCGGTATGCGTCTGAAGTTCTCACTCACGCGATAGTATGTTTTGAAAATCATTACCTTTGTCTACGTAAAAAATAAACGTATAGTTATGATAAAAAATAAAAAGATACCAATGGCCTTATGGCTACGGAGCCATTCCCGTACAAGGGTTACTTCTACTGACGGATGGTATCTGCGATTTGCTGATGAACTTTTTTCACTGATCGCCTCTTCCCGGTTGTATACAGATAAAACACCGGAAGATATACAAAATGTTGCTGTCTTGCTTACTATATATCTGGAAGACAGTATTGCAAATGATGGTGGCTGGAGACGTTTTAGTGATTTATGTTATAAGTTATATAGTCGTAATCTCCCTTTTTATGAAATTCCGGCAGATTATGTCTCTGATGAGATAAATGAAGTGGATATTGCCTTTGTACTGTGGAAACTTAATTCAAATGATGATGATGAAGCAGGCATTGCCAATCCTTTTGATGAAAAGATATTAGAATTGGCAAATAATGTATATGAGGCAATGGATGTTGTTTTTGAACAAGCGCCAATTTGTGAAATTCCTTCCGATGACTGGGTATTGCCTGCTGAGCAATTGTTGAAGGAAAGAACAGAAATACCTTCTATACAGACGGATACAGCCTTGCCGGAAAGCGTGAGATTATTTTTGGCTGCTACAGGAGGAGAGCAACTTATGTATTTCCCGCATTATGAACAGATGGAGGCTTTTTTTGTGAAACATTTGCACTGGAGTCGGACAGATATACCGGATAAGCTGGATGCGGAGTTTGGTAATACGGTTGTTTTTGCTAACCCCAAAGGAATTCTCGTAGCACCTGGTGTGGCATGGTTCTTTTGTGATAAGCGTAATGAAGTGGCATATGATAAGGAAATGGCTATGAAAGAGGGTTACAAGTTGTTTACGGATAAGGGGTATTGTCCGTTTGATTTGTTGAAATATGGTGTGGAACGGAATTTGTTCCCTGATGTCCGGTTGCCTTTTGAGAATGGAAAAGAAATATTAGGAAAGAACTGGGATTTTATTGCCCGTTACTTTCTGGGTGAATATTATGAAGGAACCTAATTATGACGATAAAAAATAATAATACCCGTTCAGGTGCTTCCCGCTCTAAAAGTAGCGAAAAAGCAAAGCCTACTGGGAAACGAATTGGAAAGTCAAAACCCGCTAAGGCGAACAATCAACTGAATAGACGGGTGAAATAATGTACTAAACCGGGAATTGTGTTAAAAGTTATATGAAACAAGGAATGGCGGACTCTATGTCCGGCACTCCTTGTTGAAACAATTAAGAGAGAGAGTATTTGTTTATTAATCAGCTTTTAGAGTAACAATAAGTGGAGTAGTGTTCTCTACTTTTACTTTCGCTGTTTTCATATCAATATAACTGATAGAAAGAGTTGAATTTTTAGGGGCATCCAATACGAAAGTTCCATCACGGTCTGCCACAGTACCGGTGGTGGTTCCTTCAATAAGTACACAGGCACCTACTACAGGGTTGCCGCTTGTGTCTTGTACTTTACCTGCTATTCTGATCTTTCCGTCCGATGGCATATTTACGCTTTGAACTTCTCCACGAACCCCACGGATGCGTATTCCTGTATCATTTGATCGGGTTATTATTCTTACTTCCGTTTTTCCGGATACATCCATAACTTTTACTCCATATGTGTTACCTTTTTCTGGGCGCAGTGCCTGGATTTCTGTAGCAGAAACAGGTTTGTCATTCAGAAAATAGGAAACGTCTTTAGCTTTCACATTATTTTCTTGATAGAGGGCATCTAATCTTTCACCTAAAGTTTTTGCTGGTTTTTCTTTTTGGGCCGCATATTCTTCTTTGGTTTTCAAATTTATCAGAATAACACCATTCGCTCCGCGTGCACCATAAATAGCAGTTGCCGAAGCATCTTTCAGTACAGAAATAGATTCTATCCAGTCCGGATTTATCGCATTCATCATATTATTACTAACTTCTTTGCCATCTACGATAATGAGCGGATAGTCTGTTTTTTCAATTGGAAAACTTTCTTTAATGGAAAATGAAGTACTCTTTTCCATACGAAATGCTATAGGGAGGGTGTACTGGGTAGCTACTGCTTTGCTTTTTCCTTTCTCGTCTGTTTTCTTGCCGGGGGTCCATTGCGGCATATTCTCTATTAACCGAAGGGCTTCTGCATCTAAGGAAGGATCTACGCTACGTGCGATTTTAGGAGAAGTCACTTTCCCTTTTTCATCTACTACAAATTGTACGATAACGCGCCCTTGTGTGCCTTTCTCTTTGGCTTCGGCCGGGTATTTCATATTCTTATCCAGATACTCCTTAAGGGCTTCTGTACCACCGGGAAACTCTGGCATTTCCTCCATATCTGACAGAGCGTCTTCTTTGGAAGAGATAGTAACGATAACGGCCTCTTTTTGTTTTGTTTTCACGGTATCCTTTATGGTAAGAGGTGCTGGAATAACTGTTGGATTTACTACGGTACTCTCAGCAGTAGGAATATTTTCTGCCACTTTCGTTTCTACAATTGCTGTCAAATCATTAACTTTGACGGCTGAAATCTCTGCAGCTTTTTCAGAGATCTCGGGACGGGCAAAGGCTGTTACTGTAATGGTTGCTAACGGGAGTACATACAGATACTTTAAGCGTGCCCATGGATTGGATTTTTCTTTTAACATCATAGTGATACGTTTTTTAAGTGTACTGTGATTAAAGCTGTTGGCCATAGAGTAGAGCCTTGTGCCGACAGCTTTTTTAATTAATAATAGTTGATATTGTTTTGCATCGACGCCTTCTTTAATAACCGTTTCATCTGCTTCATATTCATGAATGTTTTGCAATTCCTGTTTCAGTAACCAGGCTGCGGGATTAAACCATTGGAAGAATATGCAGACGTCTGCTATCAGTAAATCGATAGAATGACGGTTGCGGATGTGTGCTGTTTCGTGGATGAGTATTTCACGCCCGTTTTCCTCGATATCAGCACGGGAAATAACGATATATTTCATCCAGCTAAAAGGGGCTATCTCCTTATTATGTGTGATAACCTGTATACCGGAGTAATATTTTTCTTTTTTACCCGAACGGAGCAGTAGTAATAACCGGGTGAGTGAATAGAAATTTCGACAGGCAAAAAACAGAATACCTGCAAGGTAAATAATCAGCCCTATCTGTATGCCCGACAATGTGTTGCTATTAGCCTCTACAGGAGTAGTAACACTGACTGTGTCCTGATAGAAATTTGCCATTATCAGAAGTTGTTCAAGGGTGAGCATCGTTTTTGCCATTTCGGTGTGCTGGGTAGTAGTGACCTCAATCAGAGGAATGAGCAATGACAGGAGTAGAATCCCGAGCAGGGCAACCCTGTTGAAGCGGTGAAAGGTTTCTTTGCTTAGCAACAGTCTGTAGAATAGGTAGAACAATGCCAGGCAAATAGCTGATTTGAGTATGTAGGCAAAAAAGAGTCCCATAGTATTCGTTTTTTATTTGTTTGCTCGTTCTACTTCGTCAATGAGCTGCCTGAGATCATCAAGAGAGATATCTTCTTCCTTGACCAGCGAAGATACGGCACTAAGATAAGAGTTATTGAAATATTTACTAATGACATTTTTTAAAGTACCCTTACGGAAAGCTTCTTCACTGACGATAGCGTAATATTGATAGGTATTGCCATAAGTATTGTGTGCAAGAAAACCTTTATCCTCCAGTCCGCGGACAATGGTGGACAGTGTATTGAAATGTGGCTTCGGTTCATTATAGAAAGCCAGCATCTCTTTTACAAATAAAGGGCCTTTTTCCCAGAAAAAACCCATGATCTCTTCTTCTTTCGCTGTTAGTCCTTTCATAACTTTATCTATGTTTAAGACAAAGAACGAAAAGTTTTAGTTCATAAACTAATTTTTGTAGTTAATAAAAACTAAAGAGATGATTTATACAGGGAGTCTGTTTAAACAACTTGTATTTTATGTATTTTCCTCTTCTTCTTCTTGTTCCGGTTTTGGATTCTTAGATTTTTTGATTCGTCCACTTTTCTTCAACGCTTCGGCAATGATCCACTGAAGCTGGCCGTTCGTACTACGAAACTCATCGGCTGCCCATTTTTCAATGGCATCCATTGTTTCGGCATCTACGCGCAGAACGAAACTTTTAGTTGAAGATTCTTTTTTAGCCACGGTACTTATTCCTGTTTTTATGTCCTACGCCCCATCATCAATGTCTGATAATGAGGCGCAGAGAGATTTATTATTTTATTATTCAAACACTCTGTTTGCAGCATTAGTGGTATTTGCCACGAAATTCATTCTGATTAATGATTCAATGTTCCGGTATTTACTACTGGTTGGGCAGCCTCATCAGCGCAGAGTACAACAAGCAGGTTACTCACCATTGCTGCTTTCTTGTCTTCATCCAGTTCAACAATTTCCTCCTCCGAAAGTTTATGAAGTGCCATTTTTACCATAGAAACGGCTCCTTCTACTATTTTTTCTCTTGCACTGATAATGGCTGACGCTTGTTGACGGCGTAACATGACTGCAGCAATTTCGGGAGCATAGGCAAGGTAGTTGATACGAGCTTCAACAACCTCCATTCCTGCCATAGCGAGCCGTTCGTTGAGTTTTTGCTCCAGTTGTTCGTTGATTTCTTCACCCCCAGAGCGTAGAGTAAGTTCTTCGACGTCGGATTCACTATCGTCATAGGCGTATTGTCCGGCTACCTGTCGGAGAGCGGCATCACTCTGTATCATCACGAAATTCTCAAAAGCATTCATACGACTGGCTACAGCATTACTACCGGTTGCCACGTTGGCCATGGTTTGAGAGTCTATTTCAAACATGGCTTTATAGGTATCTTTTAATTTCCATACAAGTACCAGTCCGATAAGAATCGGATTGCCGATTTTATCATTTACTTTGATAGGTTCTATGTCAAGGTTACGAGCGCGGAGAGAAAGCTTTTTTGCATCCAGGAAGGGATTCATCCAAAAGAAACCGGTTTCTTTGAATGTACCTTTGTATTTGCCGAAGAAAACCATAGTACGGGCTTCGTTTGGTTCCAGGCGATTGAATCCAGGTATAAAAAGCATGGAAATAAGGATTCCCAAAAGTCCTGCAGTGACAGTGAAACCATTGGGACGAGCAATGAGAAAGAACGAAGCAATACTTACTCCCAATAATAAAGCAATAATAAACAGCATGGCAAAACCATTCATCTTAAAGCCAGTGAAAAGAGTTTCTTTTGTTTCCATAAGTTGTGATTTTAGTGATATCATTTTGATATCACAAATATATCATTATTATTTTAGTATAAACAATGGAAAAGGAAGATATTCTTATATGTATTAATGTTTTTTATGAAGAAAGATTATAATAACGTAGTTAACTCGTTTTTGTACGGTTTTGAATGTATTTCACCACAGAGGTCGCAGAGGGCACAGAGTTTAAATTTTTAATGAAACGCAGATGAACGCAAATTCTCGCAAAGGGAAATAACGATAAAATAAAGAACTACAGTTTTTTAATCTGCGTTCTGCGATCATCCGCGTTTCATCAGAGAAAATAATATTTCTGTGCCCTCCGTGTCCTCTGTGGTGAACTGATTCATTTCGGATCAGCTTTGAATAAAACTTGAAACAGACTTCTATATTTAGTATATAAAAATTCCACAGACTAATATTTTCTCACAATAAGTGAAATAAAATATTAGTTTGTGGAAAACGATATAATCCGTAGAATTTCTCAGGCAGGGTTATACTAATGCCTGGCTGATATCGGTTAGTAAGTCTTCTGCACTTTCAAGCCCAACCGAGAGGCGGATTGTTTTTGGACTGACATCCATGCTTTGCCGTTGTTCTTCGGTGAAAGAACCGTAGATAGTGCTGGCCGGATGAATGGCAAGTGTTTTATTATCAAATAAATTGGTTGCCCGCCGAATGAGCTGCAAGCGATTCATAAAACGGAAGCAGGCTTTGCGTGATGCAAGGTCAAATGTAAGCATAGCACCGGGATAAGCACCAAACTGTTTCGTACTTAATTGATAAAACGGATTGGATTCGAGGCCGGTATAGTTAACCGCTTCCACTTGAGGCAGGGTTTGCAGGCGTTGTGCTAACTGTAGGCAAGTGGCAGCCTGCCGTGCATAGCGTACTTCCATAGTTTCGATACCTAACGTCTGCATATAAGCAACCTGGGGAGTCATGTATGCACCTAAATTACGGTGGATTTCCTTACGTAACTTCGCAGTAAAGGTAGAAGTACCAAACTGATCTGCCATGGAACGAAGTTTTTTCGAGTTGCTCCAGTCGAAGGTGCCATAATCGAGAATAAGACCACCCAGACTGGTGGCTCCGCCAGAAATGTATTTGGTACTGGAAACAATCTCGATATCTACCCCGAATTCATTGGCATGAAAGATGTGAAACGGCACAACAGTAGTATCTGCTATCAAAGGAGCACCTATCTGGTGTGCTATGCCGGAGAGTACTTTTAAATCGGCTACTTCAAGCTGGGGATTGGTGATAACTTCAAGAAAGACGGCGCAGGTGTTTTCATCAACCTGAGCACGAACAGCTTCGGGGTTTGTAAGGTCGCAAAAGCGAACTTCAACTCCGAATGCAGCGAGCGTACTTTTAAAAAATGAATAAGTATTACCGAAAAGGTGGGCGGAAGTAACAATGTTGGCTCCTGCTTGTGCCAATGTGAAAAAGATATTGCTGATAGCCGCCATACCGGAATTCAATGCTGTGACGCTTAGCGCACCTGTGATTGTTTGAATACGTTTCTCAAAATACTGAACGGTGGGATTGGTTATTCGCGAATATGCATGATCTGCCGTACGTCCGCAAAAAGCTTCCTCCATAGCTTCCGCCGTATCAAATTCATAAGCAGCGGTATTATATACCGGCATGGAGAGTGAATGATAAGCATCTTCTTTATCAAAAGGAGTATGCAGAAGTTCCGCTTCAAAGCTGTTCTTATTCATTTTATCTTTAGTTATTAATTCTCTGTTTATTATTGTTTATCGGTTGTCACATGCTTTTTTCAATTGTTTTAATGCTTTTTCGAGCACACTGCGTGGGCAGGCTACATTGAGTCGCATGAAACCTTCACCTTCTTTACCAAACATAGTTCCGTCGTTTAGTGCAAGATGTGCACCGTCCACAAAAAGGTCTACCAACTCTTTTTGATTCAGTCCCAATGTTCTGCAATCAAGAAAAACGAGGTAAGAAGCCTGTGGACGAATCATTTTAATATTCGGAATATATTCGCTAAGAAAGGCATCTGTGAAATCGATATTCGACTGAATATAGGCAAGAACCTGATCGAGCCATTCGGTGCCGTTACTATAGGCGGCAGCTACACTAAGGTAAGCGAACAAGTGTCCTTCGCTAAGCTCGCTTGCCTCCATGTATTCCTGAAAACAGCGACATATCTCTTTGTTCTCGATGATGCAGTACGAGCTTGCCAGTCCCGGCATATTAAATGCTTTGCTGGGAGACATGAACACGAGTGAATTTTGACGTGCTTTCTCTGACACAAGTGCAAAAGTGATATGCTGATACGGTGGTAAGGTCAGATCGGCATGAATTTCGTCAGAGATGACGAGTGTCTTGCTTTCATAGCATATTTCAGCTATTTGTTCCAGTTCTTCCCGTGTCCATACACGACCTCCGGGGTTGTGCGGATTGCTAAGAATCAATAGCTTACATCCCTGTATGTCTTTACGGAAACGGTCAAAGTCAATATAATACTGTCCGTCACGAAGTACCAACGGACTATACACCACTTCACGCTTATTTTTCTCTGTTACCAGAAAAAAAGGATGGTATACAGGCGGCATCACCATTACTTTATCGCCCTTTTCTGTGAAACATTGTATGGCAAATGCCAATCCACGGACAATACCCGGCATAAAAGTCAGTTCTTCACGCTTAACTTTCCAGCCATGGCGACTCTGCAACCAATTGATAATGGAAGTATACCACTCTTCGCAGGCAAAAGTATAACCCAGTACTTCGTGTTCCAACCGTTTTCTCAAAGCATTCATTACGAAGGATGGAGTACGGAAATCCATATCCGCTACCCACATCGGAAGCAGGTCATTGCGTCCCCAGCGTTCGCTCACGGCATCCCACTTTACAGATTCCGTTCCACGGCGGTCTATTATTTCATCAAAATTATATTTCATCTTAATATTCTGTTTTAGTACTAATATGCTTGCAAATGTACAATTCATCTGTTGCATAATGAAAACAGAAGTAAGAAAATTAATCCGGAAAGAAAAAAATACCACAAATGTGGTAGGGGATATGCAGTATTTACTATAATTATGCATTTTCTAATAAAGAATGCTAACGTAAAAATATCTCATCCTATGAAAAAAATGTCTGTTATTCTCCTTTTATTGGGACTTATTGTTATTGCAGGATGCCATAATGATAAAGAAGAAGAGATTATTGTTTGTACATGTGATTTCCGCCAGATCAATATTCGTGCTGTTTATACCGATGGAACTCCGGTTATTTTGGATAAGTTTGAAACGATTAATTTAGAAACCGGACAAAAAATGGAGTTTGGTATGGATGCGTATTATAAAGATAGCGGGCAATATCCGGTCATGAACGATGATTACCGGAAGGAATTGGAAAATAAGCCCTTAAAAATCAAGTTTCTTGGTTATAAGAACGAACAAGTTGTTATAGAAGAAGCCTTTATTGTTTCTGCGGATGAATGTCATGTATATATGGTTGATGGAAACGATAGCGTCATTCTGCCATTACCCGATAAGCATTAACGTTCGCAAAGATTAAATAAAACCGCAGTCGTTCTACTTCTTTTTTGTACTTTTGTAGCATAAAAAGGAACACTATGACGAAAGCCCTGTTTTTTGATATCGACGGTACATTAGTGAGTTTTGATACGCACGCTATCCCGGTCTCTACTATCGAGGCGTTGATTGCCGCTCACAAGAAAGGAATTAAGATTTTTATCGCCACAGGACGTCCGAAAGCGATTATCAACAATTTGTCTGCCATTCAGGATCTTGGATTGATAGACGGTTACATCACTATGAACGGAGCTTATTGCTTTGTGGGTGATGAAGTTATTTATAAGAGTGCTATTCTTCCCGGTGAAGTACAGACATTGGCACAAATCTGTGAGAAGAAAGGATATCCTTGCATTTTTGTCAGCGAACACAACTTGTCTGTTTGTCAACCCAATGAGCTGGTTCATCAGATATTTTACGACTTCCTGCATGTGAACAAGATGCCGGTGAAGACTTTTGAGGAAGCCATACAAGAAGAAATTTTTCAGATGACTCCGTTTATTACCGTAGAAGAAGAGAAAGAGATACAATCGTTGATTCCGAATAGCGAATCCGGACGTTGGTTTCCGGCTTTTGCAGATATCACAGCAAAAGGAAATACAAAGCAAAAAGGTATTGACGAGATGATTGCACATTTTGGTCTTAAGCTGGAAGAGACTATGTCATTCGGTGATGGAGGCAATGATATCAGCATGTTGCGTCATGCTGCCATTGGTGTCGCTATGGGAAATGCCAAAGATGATGTAAAGCAGACGGCAGATTATATAACTGCTTCTGTAGATGAAGATGGAATTGCAAAGGCTTTGAAACACTTCGGAGTGATTTAGAGTGGGTGCAACAACAGTAGATACTAACAATAAAGAGTTTCAGGATGCCCTGAATCTTATCCAATATACCCGCCAGTCTGTCTTTCTGACAGGAAAGGCCGGTACGGGTAAGTCCACGTTTCTGCGCTATATCTGTGCCAATACAAAAAAGAAGTATGTAGTGCTTGCTCCTACCGGTATTGCTGCCATTAATGCAGGTGGAAGTACTATGCATAGTTTTTTCAAACTTCCTTTTTATCCTATTCTGCCGGACGATCCGAATCTGAGCCTTCAACGGGGGCGTATCCATGAATTCTTTAAATATACAAAGCCACACCGGAAATTGCTTGAGCAGATAGAATTGGTGATTATTGATGAGATCTCGATGGTGAGGGCGGATATTATTGATGCTGTAGATCGTATTCTGCGGGTATATTCCCGTAATTTACGGGAACCTTTCGGGGGGAAACAAATACTGCTTGTAGGAGATGTATTCCAGTTGGAACCTGTGGTGAAAAACGATGAGCGGGAGATATTGAATCGTTTTTATCCTACGCCTTATTTTTTCTCTGCACGTGTGTTTGGTGAGATTGACCTCGTGTCAATTGAGTTGCAGAAGGTGTATCGGCAGAGTGATCCGGTCTTTGTCAGTGTACTTGACCATATACGCAATAATACTGCCGGAGCAGCCGATTTACAACTACTTAATACACGATATGGTACACAGATAGAAGAGAGTGAAGAAGATATGTACATCACTCTCGCTACACGACGGGATAATGTGGACTATATCAATGATAAAAAACTGGCCGAACTTCCCGGTGATCCGGTAACTTTTGAAGGTGAAATAGAGGGGGACTTTCCGGAAAGTAGTCTGCCCACTTCCAAAGACCTGGTGCTGAAGCCGGGTGCACAGATTATATTTATCAAGAATGACTATGACCGCCGTTGGGTAAATGGTACTATCGGTACCATAGCAGGTATTGACGATGACGACGGAACGATTTATGTTATAACAGATGATGGGAAGGAATGTGATGTAAAGCTGGATTCCTGGAGAAATATCCGTTATCGCTATAATGAAGAAAAAAAGGAGATTGAAGAGGAGGTTTTAGGAACTTTCACCCAATATCCCATTCGCTTGGCATGGGCTATCACTGTACACAAAAGTCAGGGATTGACATTCAGCCGTGTGGTTATCGATTTCACCGGAGGAGTCTTTGCCGGAGGACAGGCGTATGTGGCATTGAGCCGTTGTACATCGCTGGAGGGCATTCAACTAAAGAAGCCGATTAACCGGGCGGATGTTTTTGTACGACAGGAGATTGTGAATTTTGCCCAGCGTTTCAATAACCGGCAGGCCATAGACAAAGCGTTGAAACAAGCGCAGGCAGATGTGCAATATGTAGCTGCTGCCCGTGCTTTCGATCGTGGGGATATGGAGGAGTGTCTGGAACAATTCTTCCGCGCCATTCATTCACGTTATGACATTGAAAAGCCGGTTCCCCGCCGACTGATCCGTCGGAAGCTGGAAGTAATAAACACATTACGCGAACAGAACCGGCAACTGAAAGAGCAGATGCGGGCACAGCAGGAATATCTCAAGAAGTATGCCCGTGAATATTTACTTATGGGCAATGAATGTATCACGCAGGCACATGATGCCCGTGCTGCCCTTGCAAATTATGATAAAGCATTAGAGCTCTATCCTGACTACATAGATGCCTGGATTCGTAAAGGGATCACCTTATTTAATAATAAGGAATATTTTGATGCCGAAACTTGTTTTAGTACGGCTATACGCATTAGCCCTGCCAGCTTCAAGGCTTTTTATAACCGTGGGAAGCTTCGTCTGAAATCCGAGAATACGGAAGGAGCCATTGCCGATCTTGATAAGGCAACTTCATTGAAACCTGAACACCCTAAAGCGCATGAATTCTTTGGGGATGCTCTGTTGAAAGCAGGCAAAGAAGCGGAAGCAGCCCTTCAATGGCGTATCGCCGAGGAATTAAAGAAAGCGCTTTCCGCACGGGGAAGTACGCCAGGCGATGATAACAAAAGGGGTACTTAATTCGTTATTTATAGATAAACTTGTTTCAGTGTTATTTAAATTTGAACGGAAAGAAATCAAACTCATCACAGAGTGACACAGAGTAGTATTTCTCTGATTAAAATGCGGATGATCGCAAATGAACGCAGATTAAAAGACTGTAGTTCTTTATTATATATTTGTTTCCCTTTGCGAAAATCTGCGTTAATCCGCGTTTCATCAAAGATTTAAACTCTGTGGAACTCTGTGTTACTCTGTGGTGAAACACACTCAAAACTGGAAGTATAATAAACAAAATACATGATTATGGAATGGAGGAATAACTTGATTACCGGCTTGCAGTGGTCCGATGATATAATTAACAGGGAAGGCAAGGAACAGGTGGCACACCAATTGGCTGCACGGGTGAAAGACGGTGAAGTAATTGGTGCAGGTTCCGGTTCCACTGTCTATCTCACTCTTTTTGCCATAGCCGAAAGAATCCGGAAAGAACAGCTTCATGTTGAGGTGATTCCTGCTTCGATAGAGATTTCAATGACTTGTACGCAGTTGGGCATTCCACAGACAACTCTTTGGGAGAAGCATCCGGATTGGACTTTTGATGGTGCCGACGAGGTAGATCCCTTCCGCAATCTTATTAAAGGAAGAGGAGGAGCGTTGTTTAAGGAAAAACTATTGATAAAAAGCAGTGACCGGATTTTTATTGTTGTGGACGATAGTAAGTTTGTTTCCCGGCTGGGTAGTAAGTTTCCTGTTCCCGTTGAGGTCTTTCCTACTGCGATGGTGTATGTAGAAAATCAGTTGAAAGAACTTGGAGCCTCAAAGATTATCTTGCGCATGGCTAAAGGAAAAGACGGCCCCATACTCACCGAGAATGGAAATTTTATTCTTGATACCTGGTTTGGGGAAATTGGTGAGTCCTTAGAAAAAGAGATAAAGAATATCACAGGGGTAATTGAAAGCGGACTTTTTATAGGATATGATATAGAAGTATTAGTCGCCAAACAAAAATAAGAATTGGGGTGCTTCCCGCACGGGGAGGTACGACAAGCGATGGTTTATCTTGAGTTCCGGATTATTCCGGAACTTTGATAAGGTTATTTATTTGTGTACTGATTGTTTCTGCAACAACATTGGAAGAGTCATCGGAAGTGAAAACAATAATCCCCTGGGGAGAGGCAATATAAATGCGAGGTATATTCTGTGAAGCGAACTTCTTGAAAACAGCATCATTCTCCTGGGCGGAATAGGGGATTGTAAGCTGGTTATTAGTCCAGTATTCTGTCAGACTTTCGTATCCCTGAGATCTGCTTATAATTATGAAACGGACAATCTCATTATCTTTGAACTGCTGATAAGCACTTTCTATTTCCGGCAGTTCTTTCCGGCAATCGGGGCATCCGGTATTGACGAATGCAATCAGGCATACCTTACCACGGAGTGTAGCTGTTGATACAATATTTCCACCATTATCCTCTACCGAGAACTCCGGTAAGGTATCTCCCGGTTTTAATGAAAATACATCCGGATCTTCCTGAATACACCTTCCGAAGATGAACAGGAGTGAAATTAACAATGTCAATCTCATGAAAGCTGACGCAATTGTACTTTTAGTATAGGGTATTGAAATTAACATTGCTGACGGTAAATTGAATGATCTTGTTTTTACTTTGCAAAAGTACGTACTTCATACATACCAAAGTACGTACTTTTATCTATATAAAGTACGTATTTAACACAGTATTAAATACGTACTTTCTTTCTTACTTATTTGGTTTCTTTTTCGGTCGCTTCTTTCTGTTGTTTCTGTTCTATTTTCTTTGTTACAAATTGTATTTTCAGGTTAGCTTCTTCCTGTTCCTTCTTTATTTGCTCGATGGACGACAGTAGTTGTGATAATTCATAAATACCGGCAAGTGCTTGTCTGTCGGCAGAGGTCATGGTAGTAGTATACTTGCGGTCTCCAATGTATTCTACTTTGATATTTTTGTCCCGGTTCAGGTAGAGGAATCCCATTACATTGCCATCTGCCCCCATTTTATAATCTGCTTTTTCTATTTTTTCTCCCAGATCAGTTGTTTCATAACTGTCTTTAGATGCAGGAGTTTCGGCAAAACTACCATCAGGAGCTATTACTTTCACTGCAAAGTGATGAAGGTTACTTCCACCGCAATAAATAGAAGTCATACTCATCACTCCCTGTTCATTCACTTGAAACCGCAGGAAGGAGCGGTGTAGATTCTTCTCTACCGTTTGGGTAGGCCAGAAGTAGTTACCCGTTTGTTGGTATTCAGCATCTTTTTCAAGTACGTATTTGTTTTTAATCGATTCAAATTCTTTCTGCTTTGTTTGCAAAATACTGTCCAGATAAACCAGGCTCTGCTGTTGTTCTTTTAATTCTATCTGCTGCATCAGGCTTATACCTTCTCTCCGTGCATCGAAAGCTTTGGGATAGAGTATTTTGATACTGTCTATCTGCAATTTGGCTTCGTTGTAATCTCCTTGCTCAAAGGCTGTACGGGCTGTAGTCAGTCTTTCATTGGCTTTTTTTTCTGCGTCGTTACCGCAAGAGGCTAATACAAGCGTGGCACATAGTCCTACAATCAGTTTCTTCATTTTGTTGTTCTTTAGTTATGAATGACAAAAATACAAATTTAGTGTGAAGAGCGTAGCGTGAAGGATGAAAAGTTGTACCTTTGCACTCCAAAAGTAGTAGTTGGCAGTTGGAATTCAATTCCGGCTACTAAATTCTAACTTCTAAATACCAATTATGATAGAGTTGACTCAGGAAGAACTGAAACAGCGATTTAACGATAAGATATTCGGTCAGATTTCAGAAACAGCCGATGCGCTCGGATTAGAGTGTTATGTGGTGGGCGGATACGTCCGCGATATTTTTCTGGAACGCCCTTCCAAAGATGTAGATGTAGTAGTGGTGGGAAGCGGCATTGAGATGGCGCAAGCATTGGGCAAACATTTGGGCAAAGGTGCTCATGTGGTACTTTTCAAGAATTTTGGTACTGCGCAGGTGAAGTATCACGGCACTGAAGTGGAGTTTGTGGGTGCCCGCAAAGAATCTTACCAGCGTGATTCACGAAAGCCCATTGTGGAAGACGGTACATTGGAAGATGATCAGAATCGTCGTGATTTTACGATCAATGCGCTTGCCGTTTGTTTGAATAAAGCACGGTTTGGTGAATTAGTCGATCCGTTTGGAGGGATAAATGATCTGAAAGAAAAGGTTATACGTACTCCGCTTGATCCGGATATAACATTTAGTGACGACCCTTTGCGGATGATGCGTTGCATTCGTTTTGCTACCCAACTTGGCTTCTACATTGATGATAATACTTTTGAATCGTTGTGTCGCAATTGTGAACGGATTAAAATTATTTCGCGTGAACGGATTGCAGATGAACTGAACAAGATCATTCTCTCTCCTGTACCTTCTAAAGGTTTTATCGATCTGGAACGGAGTGGGTTATTGCCACTTATTTTCCCCGAACTGGCAGCGTTGCAAGGAGTAGAAACACGGAATGGGCGGGCACATAAAGATAATTTTTATCATACGCTCGAAGTACTTGATAATATCAGTAAGAAAACGGATAACCTTTGGCTTCGTTGGGCAGCTCTGTTACACGATATTGCCAAACCTGCTACCAAACGGTGGGAACCTAAAATCGGATGGACTTTCCATAACCATAATTTCATTGGTGAAAAGATGATTCCTACCATCTTCCGGAATATGAAATTGCCCATGAACGAGAAGATGAAATATGTGCAGAAAATGGTAAGTCTGCATATGCGTCCTATCGTGATTGCCGATGACGTTGTGACGGATTCTGCCGTGCGTCGTCTGCTTTTTGAGGCAGGAGATGACATTGATGATCTGATGACTTTGTGTGAAGCTGATATCACTTCTAAAAATATGGAGCGTAAACAACGTTTCCTGAATAATTTTAGTTTGGTACGTCAGAAGCTTAAAGATCTGGAAGAGAAAGATCGTATTCGTAATTTTCAGCCTCCGGTAAGCGGTGAGGAGATTATGGAAATATTCGGACTTTCTCCCTGTAAGGAGATTGGTTCGTTAAAAAGTGCTATAAAAGATGCGATTTTAGATGGTATTATTCCTAACGAATATGAGGCTGCCCGTGAACTGATGCTCAAGAAAGCAGAAAGAATGGGACTTAAACCAATAAAGTGAAATAGGGATTCAGAGAAAAGTGCCGGTTGTATTTAAGTGAAATGCAACCGGCACTTTTTATATATACAACTATTTTATAAAATGCTGTGTTGTAACGGAAAACCGTGATAGTTCTTGTCTTTTTATTTGTTTCTGATGTTATTCTTTTTTCTTTTCTGTTTTATTTTCAAATAAAACTGTATTTGCAATAAAAAAATACCGTTCATGTTATGGCTGGTTCGATAATTAATGTTTATTTTGCAAAACACATTTAAACATAAACTAAATCATTTTAAAGGTATGAATGGGATGGTACGTGAATTTAGCTCTTGTAGGAGCGTGGCTTTATTGTTTGTAGCTACTCTTTTTTGTGGACAAGCGATGGGGCAATTGGTCGAGAAAAGAACCTTTGTTTCACAAAAAAAAATCAATGCATTTGATAATACTACTTTTTGTACGGCCTATTTGTCGGACGGGACAATGTATACGATGCGTGACATTACGATTAGTGATTTAAGGAACATCGATCGTATTGTTTTTAATCCGACAGGAAGTTCACTGGCTGTGTTGCGCCAGAAGAAGCCGGTAGCTATTTTTTCTTTTCGCGACAGGAATAAAAAACTATTTGAACTGAAAGAAAAAAGAAAGGGACTGAAAGAAAAGCCGTTGGCACTGGCAATGTGCTACGGAAGTGATGCACGCAATTTTATTGTATCCAATTCGCTCGGGGAAATTGTGGTGTATGACACGAAAGAATATTTGCCTCAGGCTTATATTCAGGGAGATGCTCCCGCTACTTCGCTGGCGTTGAGTTCTAATAACTATTTTATAGCTTCGGCTGTAGGAAAAGAGGTTGTTATCTGGAATTTTCAGACCCGGGAAAAGCGAAAGTCTATTCCAATGCCGGCGGTAGTGAAAGAAGTTGCTTTTTCTCCGGATGCTTCGCTGTTGGCAGTGACGACGGATGATAAACGGCTCACGATTATTGATACCAAGAATTGGGATAAGGTGGATATCTTTGATAAACTGGGAGGAATGCTGACCTCACCTTCTTTTCATCCGGAAGGAAAATATGTAAGTGTGGTACGCGATAATAAAGATATTATAATAGTCAATCTGAAAAATAGTGTTGTTGAGCAGGAACTACCCGAAGCACAAATAGGTGTTATGGGGACTCGTTTCTTTAAAAATAACCAGAACAGTGAAGTCTTTCTGTTGTCGAACCGCCCTTATCAGATTGTATTTTGGGATGCCAATGGTCTGAATCCTTTCTATGGTAAGATTATGGGTAAAGAGGTGGATGCCAAAATGAACGAATGGGTGAAGATGATGCAGGGTGAATCGATGGAAGATTATGCGATTCGTGTGAATGACGAAAACCGTTTGAAGCAACAGCAGTTGTTTGCCCAGGAAGTGGCAACCGAACTGGCAGGCGATCGTATCTCTATTGACAATCCGTTCGTGGGCGATTATGATACTTCGAGCAACCTGCTTAATATCGGTTTTAAGGAGTTACCCTCTATCGCATTGGAAGTTCCGGCAGGCGAAGCAGGAGATTTCAATGATGCGAAGAATCTGAAATTTGAGAATGCTGTCTATGTACTGAATGACAAAGATGAATTTGAGCTTGCTTATGTGGAAGTGAAAAATGAAACGACCAATAAGGTGTATATTTATGATAATATCGGGCGTACAAAGCTGACTGCTTTGGAGGCAGATGCCAACTTTGTTCCGCTTGAAATTATGCAGCAGGCTACTCGCGAAGAAGTGCAGTTGAAGGAGATAAAGGAACAGGTGGTGGAAGAGAAAAAACAAGATAAACTGATTACAGATAATACACAGATTAATGTAAAGACAGAAGTAGTGCCGGGTGTGAATGCCGATGGTAAAAAGATTCTGAACTATAAGGTGGGGTATCAGTACGAAGTTATTAATAAGGAGTTTTCTGCAAAAGAAGATTTCCCCTCGGGAGGCTATAACATTGAAAAATCCAATGCTGCTATGTCTTTGATGAAGATTATCAAGAATGCCTTCGAAGGTGATTTCTCTAAATATCTTGCCGAAGGAAAACAGGTAAAAGTGATCATTACCGGTTCTGCCGACGCCAGTCCGATTCGTGGACGTATTGCTTATGATGGCCGTTACGGTGAATTTATGGATGAACCTTATTATAAAGACGGTAATCTGGATAATATAACGGTGACCAAAACATCGGGAATAACCCAGAATGAGCAACTTGCTTTGCTGCGTGCTGCCGGTGTACAAAACTATATTGATAAAAATGTAACAACATTGAATAATACGAAGAACGAATACGAGTATCATGTGGAAGTGGCCAAAGAACGTGGTGGTGAATTCCGAAAGATCAATGTAGAGTTCGTAATTATGGATGCATTCCAACAATAAACAAACAATGAAAAGATTTTTTTTACTGACAATCATTCTCACTGCGGGAGCAGTTGCAGGCAGAGTAGTAGCACAGGATGCTGCCTCTGCTTCCAAACGTGCCAATCAGCAGTATGTGCTTTTTGAAAGTGAGCGCGATAAAGGAACAAACGTAACTGCCATGTATGATTACCTGCTGGATAGTTATGCCAATTTCATTAAAGTGGTGGAGGCACCGGATAACGGTCAGTATCTGGAGGGGGCAAAGAACCGTTTGCGTTCTCTGTATCCCTACCTACTGAACGGAGCGGTGTATTACTCCGAGCAAAAGCAGCCGGCAAAAGCGCTGGATCTTGCTGCTGCTTATATTGATATGCCGCAGTTGCCGGCGTTTAGTAGTGAATTGCTGCCTAAAGACAGCCGTTATGCCTCGGTAGTGTATTACGCAGCTGTTTCGGCCTATAATTTGCAAAAGAATGAACAGGCTCTGAAATATTTCCGGGAGTATTTGAATACAGGTACGGAAGCACAGGAAAAAGACTGCTATGTATATATGAACATGATTTATCAGTCGCAGAAGAAGTATGCCGATCAGGAACGTATCTTGTTGAAAGCAAATGAGAAGTATCCGGTATCGCTCGATTTTTTGTATAATTTGGTCAATGTGTATATTGCTACCAATAATATGGAGAAACTACTGGGAGCAATTGACAAGATTTTGGCTGTTGATCCAAATAATGATAAGGTGTTGCCTATTAAAGCACGCATTCTCGAACGTCAGGGTAAAAATATAGAAGCGCTTGATATCTACAAACGTCTCTATGCACTTTATCCCAATAACTTTGAGTTGATGACCGGTGTGGCCCGTGCCAACTTTAATTGTGCAACGGAAATAGTAAATAACGGTGCTACGATTGCCAATGATACTGAGTATGCATTGGTTCGGCAGCGTGCCTCCAATTATTTGTTGGATGCAAAAGATCTCTTTTTGAAGATTCTGGAGAAGGACCCCTCTTCCAAACTGTATATGCAGGGGCTTGCTGGAGTTTACCAGTATATGGACATGAAGGCCGAATATGAAGTGCTGAATAAAATAATTGAGGATGGTGCCTCCTATACTTCATTTCCCGGTCGTTTACTGGCTTATAATGAAAGCTTGAAAAATACTGAAAATGTAGTTCGGGAGCAACCATCCGTTCCGGTTCCGGTAGATCCGGCTATGTTAGTGATCCGGGTGGATAGTTTTATCGATGCCAATAATAATAAAGTGATTGATGCCGGTGAAAGCTTTGCTGTTCAGTTTACTGTTGAGAATAAAGGAAAGGGAGATGCTTATAATATTCGTCTCCGCTTGTCCGAACAGCAAGGGTATGATCAGTATTTTGAGGGGCCGCGTGAACTGGATGGAGGAAACATCCCTGCCGGTACTTCCAAAGAGTATACCTTCCGTTATATCGCTAAGAAAGAGATGCCTACTGCATTGGCTAAAATCAATATTTATGCTTTTGAAGCGAATGGATTTGATGCCGATCCTTCTGAATTGATAGTGAATGCACAGGAATATTCGATGCCGCGTTTACGTATAGCCGACCATCAGTTCTTTGCATCTGAGGGATCTTCGATCACTTTGGGTAAGAATGGTAAACTGACAATTGCCGTACAGAATTTCGGAACAAAAACAGCGCATAACGTAAAACTGAATTTTACACTGCCGAAGAATGTCTATACTACGGATAGTCCGGAAATGACCATTGATAGTATTGCTCCGGGTGATGTGGCGACACTGGACTATGGTTTTCTCGTGAATAAACGTTTCGATGAGGATTCTGTGGCAGTGATGCTGGCAGTGACTGAATCTACGCGTTCGGCTTTTCTGAATGAAGCATATAAAGTAAAAGTGGGTGATTACCTTACTGCGGCAAGTACCATGAATTTAAGCGGAAATGTTATTGCGCGTAAGGCTGTTGCCAAAGACTTCTCGCTTACTTTTAAGAGTGAATTGATGGAAGATATCCCGGTAGGTGCTGTAAACCGCCATCGTTATGCATTGATTATTGGAAATGAAGATTATAGCATGACCGGTGCCAATGCAGAAATCAATGTACCTTATGCCGTGAATGATGCCATGGTATTTCGTGAATATTGTGTCCGTACATTCGGTGTGCCCGATAATCAGATAAAGGTGGTGCCTAATGCTACAGCCGGTATGATGCATGAGCAACTGGATTGGCTGGTAAATATGGCAAGTACTGATCCGGAAGCGGAGCTGATATTCTATTATTCGGGACATGGCAATAATGACGAAGCAACCAAAGAACCCTATTTGTTGCCTGTAGATATTACCGGTAAAAATATCCGCTTGGGTATCTCGTTGGCTGAGTTATATAAAGAATTGGCTACTTATCCGGTGAAGGGTGCGTACGTATTTCTCGATGCTTGTTTCAGTGGTGGCTATAAGAGTGCTGCTCCGCTGCTTGCACAGAAAGGAGTACGCGTAGTGCCGAAAGTAGGATTGCCTCAGGGTAACACTTTGAGTTTCTCTTCGAGTAGTGGTGATCAGACCTCAAGTGTTTATCACGATAAAAAGCAGGGCTATTATACTTATTTTCTGATTAAAACGATTAAGGATGCAAAAGGAAACCTTTCAATGAAAGAACTCTTTGAGAAAACCAGTGCTGCCGTGAAAAAAGCAACTGCCATGATTGGTAAAATACAGGAGCCGCAGTGCATGGTTTCTCCTACATGGACGGAGTGGGAGAATTTAAGGTTGGAAACTCAGATGGAGGAGTAGTGAGGAATGATTAGTGATTAGTGATAAGTGATTAGTACCGTGCGACATGATGCGCAGCCTACTAATCACTTATCACTACTCACTACTCACTATTTCAGAGTTCAATAATTTCTTCATTACAGATCGTCAGTTTTTCAACTCCTTCGCTGGTGACAGCCCATGAGTTTTCAATACCAACAGGACCGACACCTGGTAGAACGATTTTGGGCTCTAAAGCAAATACCATACCTGGTTCCAGCTCTTGTTTCATACGTGGTGCAATTACAGGCATTTCGTTAATTTCCAATCCAATGCCATGACCGATGAAACGTGCCTGTTGGCTGATGCCCATGAAGTTTTCTGCAAATCCGGCTTTGGTAACCATCTCAATGGCAGTGTTATACAAATCTTCACATACAGCTCCGGGCTTAGCCAGTGAAGCAACCTCGTTTTGTATATCCAGACAAACCTGATGTGCGGCATAGGCTTTTTCACTTAGTTTACCAATAGAGAACACGCGGCTCATATCGCCCATATATCCGTTGAAGTTACCACCTAAATCTACCATTACGCTTTGGCCTTCTTTCAGCGGAGAGCCATTCACTCCTCCCGGCAGTGCCGGATCGAGCCCTTCACCTCCCAAAGCAAAGTCGTAGGGAGAAGGTGCAGCAGCGTTATCACCAGTCAGTACGCTTCCCATAAAGATTTCCATACTTTGACCGAATACGCGGAAAATACCTAATGATCCTTCCAGGCGCATCAAGCGTTCAATTTCGATGGAAAATTCGCGATCAGTCATTCCCGGACGATAGACAGAAGGAATCCGATCGTATGCTTTGGCATGTGCAATTCCCGAACGACGGAACAATTCTATTTCGATGGCTGTCTTTATACTCCGTGCCTGGCGGATAAGCGGGGTACCATTAACAACTTCTATATCGGGAAACATGGCAGCCAAGCGTACATATTCTGTATAGGGCAGTTCGTCACCTTCGAGCATCAGTTTGGTTGGCATAGGCAATTTTTCCTCTTTCAGGATATCTATGATCTGTTCCGGCTTGCGGACAGAGAAGATATGTTCTCCCGATATATTGTTGGGACGTTTTACAAATAAGCGGGCGGGAGCGTTAAGAGGTAAGTATAAATATCCGCTGACAACGCGGCCATACGTATAGAGCAAGTTTACATTACAAGTGATTAGTGCGGCATCAATACCTTGTTGAGCCATTAGCCAGCGTATTTTATCGCGGCGCAGTTTTAATTCCGGTTGTAACATCTCATTATTATGTTTTGATTTTGAGATGCAAAGTTAGGCTATTTTAGTTGAAAATGAAACCTTCCGGTAAAAAAGTGCGCTACCCACGTCCTGTCACAGGAGGAGAGTAGCGCAAACCACAAATACAAATACAACTAAACAAAGTTTTTCTATTTACGATTAAACAATCCGGAGATTTACGATTAGATGATTTACCATTTACGATTGAAGTTACTTATAAATAAATAGATGTAATCCTAATCGTAAATAGTAAATCGTCCAATCGTAAATCTTAAATAATTCCTTGTCCAAGCATCGCATGAGCCACTTTCATGAATCCTGCAATGTTGGCACCTTTCATATAATTGATATAACCGTCACTTTCAGTACCATATTTTACGCATTGGGCGTGAATATCGTTCATAATCTGATGCAGATTCTTATCTACTTCTTCTGAAGTCCAGGAGATATGCATTGCATTTTGAGTCATTTCAAGGCCGGAAGTTGCTACACCTCCAGCATTGACTGCCTTACCCGGACCATACATGATACGTGCAGCAAGGAATGTATCGATAGCTTCGGGGCGGCATCCCATATTAGACACTTCACCTACACACATCACTCCGTTAGCAACCAATTGTTTGGCGTCTTCTTCGTTCACTTCATTCTGAGTGGCGCAAGGCATAGCGATATCTACTTTCTGTTCCCAAGGCTTTTTACCCGGGTAGAAAGTTGCATTCGGATATTCTTCGGCATAAGGAGCTACAATGTCATTACCGCTGGCACGCAGTTCGAGCATATAGTCTATTTTCTCACCGGAAATACCATCCGGGTCATAGATGTAGCCGTCAGGACCAGAAATGGTAACCACTTTGGCACCTAATTCTGTAGCTTTAATAGCAGCACCCCATGCCACATTGCCGAAACCGGAGATGGCCACTGTTTTACCTTCAAAACTGGTTCCTTTATCTTTCAGCATTTGCTGAACGAAATAGCAGGCACCAAAGCCGGTAGCTTCGGGACGGATACGGGAACCGCCGAACTCCATACCTTTACCGGTGAAAGTGCCAGTATGTTCGCGTGTCAGCTTTTTATACATACCAAACATATAACCAACTTCGCGGCCTCCTACACCTATATCACCGGCAGGTACATCCATATCCGGACCTATATGGCGCCATAATTCGAGCATAAAAGCCTGACAGAAACGCATGATTTCGGCATCGCTCTTTCCACGGGGAGAGAAGTCTGAACCACCTTTACCACCACCCATCGGCAGGGTAGTCAATGCGTTTTTGAATGTTTGTTCGAAGCCCAGGAACTTCAAAATAGAAAGGGTTACAGATGCATGGAAACGGATACCGCCTTTATACGGGCCGATAGCATTATTGAACTGTACACGATAGCCTAAATTGGTTTGTACTTCACCTTTATCATCTACCCATGTTACACGAAACGTAAAGATACGATCCGGTTCGACAAGTCTTTCTATTATTTTGGCTTTTTCGAACTCCGGATGCAGATTGTATATATCTTCAATAGAGAGAAGTACTTCTTTGACTGCCTGGAGGTACTCAGATTCACCGGGATGTTTCGCCTCAAGAGAGGACATAATTTTCTGAATGTTCATAATACTATGTTTTAAAAGGTTTATTCTGATAAAATGTCAGCTACTGACACTGCAAATATAGGAAAACTTTTCTATAAACCTCTTTTTTATGGTGATATTTTGATTAAATAATGATAAAATGACAATTTGATTTACGATTAGACGATCTTAATATTTACGATTAGACGATTTACGATTTACGATTGGGATTACATAAAATTATAAGTAACTTCAATCGTAAATTGTAAATCGTCTAATCGTAAATCCCCTTAATAGTTTAGAGTGTTGTTGGATTCATTCCTAAATTATACATAATAAATCCGTATATATCGGCTTGCTCTTCCAGTACTTTTGTCATTGGTTTCCCCGCTCCGTGTCCGGCTTTGCTATCGATGCGGATAAGGGTTGGATTAGTACCGTCATTGCACTCCTGCAAAGTAGCTGCAAATTTGAATGAATGGGCCGGAACTACTCGGTCATCATGATCGGCAGTAGTAACCATGGTTGCCGGATACTTCGTACCAGGTTTCAGATTATGTAGTGGAGAGTATCCTTTAAGGTATTCAAACATCTCTTTGCTGTCTTCACTTGTTCCATAATCACTGGCCCAGTTCCAGCCGATAGTAAACTTATGATATCGGAGCATATCCATAACTCCCACCTGCGGAATGGCTACTTTGAACAGTTCGGGGCGTTGCGTCATACAGGCACCTACCAGCAAACCACCGTTTGAACCACCTACGATGGCTATTTTATCCGGATTGGTATACTCATTGTTGACAAGGAATTCGGCGGCAGATATAAAATCATTGAACACATTTTGCTTTTCCATCTTAGTACCGGCAACGTGCCACTCTTCACCATATTCATTACCACCCCGCAGGTTTACCTGTGCATAAATACCTCCATTTTCAAGGAATGGAATGCGGTTGATGCTGAATCCCGGGTTGAGGCTGATGCCAAACCCTCCGTATCCATAAAGGAATACCGGGTTTTGCCCATCTCTCTTCAAATCTTTTTTATATGTAAGGAACATCGGAATCATAACACCGTCTTTACTGGGGAAGAAGATCTGTTCGGTTATGAATTCGTCCGGGTTGAACTTTACTTTCGGAGCACGATACAGTTCATAAGTATTTGTATCCATATCATATTTATAGGTGGCTCCGGGAGTAGTAAATGAAGTAAAACCAAAAAAGCATTCTTTATCATCTTTGGTGCCGCTGAAACTTATGGAACCTAATGAGGGGAGTTTGATTTCATGTAATCTTTTCCCATTAAGATCATGGACATAAGCGTGGTTGGATGCGTCTTTGTCGTAAGTCAGAAAGAGTTTACCACCAATTATTTCTGCATCGGAAAGAACGTTGCTGCATTCGGGTACAAGTTCTGTCCAGTTTTCCAATATTGGATTGTTGATATCAGCCACCATAATCCGGTTTTTCGGAGCACCGTAATTGGTAAATATATACATTTTGTCACCGATAACCTCTATCGGAGAATATTGGTAATCAAAGTCAGTAGTCAACTGTATAAGTGGTGCATTTGATTTTTTTAAATCCTTTATAAATAAGTTGTTTCCTCTTCCGGCTCCCGATTCATATATAAAGAGAATGCGTTCATCTTTACTTGTGCCGGCCGAATAGAAACGTTTCGGATATGCGGGATTCTCGTATATTAGCTTATCCTCAGCTTGCGGAGTACCGATTTTATGGTAATATATCTTATGGTTTTCATTGACATTAGAGAATTCTTTACCTTTTGCCGGAGCATCGTATGTATGCGCTATAATAAAATCCATCCTTTTGCCAGGCTGCTCCTGTGAACTTGGCCCAGTTAATATGATCTTCGAGCAATTTGCCTGTGGCGGTATCCATTACATAGATCTCGGACCAGTCCGAACCACTACGCGAAATGGTATAAGCTGTATATTTACCATCGTTGGAAAAAGAGAGGCTGGTGAGTGCTACCGTACCATCATCTGATAATTGGTTCGGATCCAGAAAAACACGGGCTTCTCCGTCTAATGAGTCTTGTACATATAATACACTCTGGTTTTGCAATCCGTCATTTTTATAAAAATAGTATTTTCCATGTTTCTTGAACGGAGTACCTATTTTCTCATAATTAGCCAGATCGGTTAAGCGTTTCAGCAGTTGCTCACGGAAAGGTATTTGAGCAAGGTATGCGTTTGTCACTTTGTTTTCTGCTTCTACCCAGGCGGCGGTAGCAGCACTGGTATCATTCTCCAGCCAGCGATAAGGGTCGGGTACTTCTGTACCGAAGTACACATCTATTGTGTCTACTTTTGTCGTTTCCGGGTAGACCAATTTTTTTTGTTGGGATGTACATGACATGACCATAATTCCACTTAATAATAAGACTGTTTTTTTCATTATAAATAGTTGTTTGTAGTGAGAAAAGTACAAATATATACAGAAGCGGTGAAATAACCACCTTTAATTCTATAAAATTCATTTGCATTTCCGGATAAAAAAGGCGAATTTTGTCTTTCAATTTTTAACTACAGGAAATCCATGCTCAGTAAATACAAATTAAATCAGCTTTATTTCAAAGATACGCAGTTTGCCAATTTGATGACGCGGCGTATTTTCAATGTCCTGTTGATAGCCAATCCGTATGACGCTTTTATGCTTGAAGATGACGGGCGTATTGATGAAAAAATTTTTAACGAATATACTTCCTTGTCGCTTCGCTATCCTCCCCGTTTTTCGCAGGTTTCTACAGAAGAGGAGGCTTTGGCACTGCTTGCAAGTATGACATTTGATCTTGTTATTTGTATGCCGGGTACGGGAGATAATGACAGTTTTGATATCGGGCGTCATATCAAGAGTTTGTATGAGCACATTCCTATTGTCATTCTTACTCCTTTCAGCCATGGTATTACAGCACGTATTGCCGATGAAGATCTGAGCGCATTTGATTATGTGTTCTGCTGGCTGGGCAATACCGATCTGCTGGTATCTATCATTAAGTTGATAGAGGATAAGATGAATTTGGAGCACGATGTGGCAGAAGTAGGAGTACAGCTTATTTTACTGGTGGAAGACGGCATCCGTTTCTACTCTTCGGTGTTGCCCAACCTGTATAAGTTCGTCCTGAAGCAGAGCCAGGAGTTTTCTACTGAGGCCCTGAATGCTCATCAGCGTACTTTGCGTATGCGTGGACGTCCTAAAATAGTACTGGCACGTACGTATGAAGAGGCTATTACTCTGTATGAAAAATATAAAAACAATATACTTGGGGTGATTACCGATGTGCGGTTTCCTCGTGTAGAGCGTGGGGAGAAGGATGGGTTGGCAGGTATTAAACTTTGTGCTGCCATACGAAAAGAAGATCCGTTCGTGCCCCTTATTATCCAGTCGTCCGAATCGGAGAATTCTTCCTATGCAGCCAAATATGGTGCCAGTTTTATTGATAAGAATTCCAAGAAAATGGATGTGGATCTGCGCCGTATTGTTTCTGACAATTTTGGTTTTGGAGATTTTGTCTTTCGTAACCCCGAAACGGGAGAGGAGATTGCCCGCGTGCGGAACCTGAAAGAGCTGCAAAATATTCTTTTTGCTGTTCCGGCCGAATCATTTTTGTATCACATTTCACGCAATCATGTATCGCGCTGGCTGTATTCGCGGGCTATGTTTCCCGTGGCGGAATTCCTTAAACCTATCACCTGGAATAGCTTGCAGGATGTAGATGCTCACCGGCGGATTATCTTCGAAGCCATTGTGAAGTATCGTAAGATGAAAAATCAGGGAGTGGTGGCTGTTTTTAAGCGCGACCGTTTCGACCGTTATTCCAATTTTGCCCGTATCGGTGATGGGTCTTTGGGAGGCAAGGGACGTGGACTGGCTTTCATTGATAATATGGTGAAGCGTCATCCTGAATTTGAAGAATTTGAGAATGCCCGTGTTGCCATCCCGAAGACGGTAGTACTCTGTACGGATGTCTTTGATGAATTTATGGACATCAATAATCTATATCAGATAGCTCTTTCTGACGCCGATGATGACGTGATTCTGAAATACTTTCTGAAAGCAAAGTTGCCGGACAGACTGGTAGAAGACTTTTTCACTTTTTTTGATGTGGTGAAGTCGCCTATTGCCATTCGTTCCTCTTCATTGTTGGAAGATTCCCATTATCAGCCATTTGCCGGGATTTACAATACTTATATGATTCCTTATCTGGATGATAAGTACGAGATGCTCCGTATGCTTTCCGATGCTATCAAAGGGGTGTATGCATCTGTCTATTTCAAAGACAGTAAAGCATATATGCAGGCTACCTCCAATGTGATCGATCAGGAGAAGATGGCTGTTATCCTGCAAGAAGTGGTGGGTAACCAGTATGGCGACCGCTATTATCCGTCTATGTCCGGTGTGGCCCGTTCGCTCAATTACTATCCGATAGGAGATGAGAAAGCGGAAGAGGGTACGGTCAATCTCGCTCTTGGGCTTGGTAAATACATTGTGGATGGCGGAATGACGCTTCGTTTCTCTCCCTATCACCCCAATCAGGTATTACAGACCAGTGAAATGGAAATAGCTTTAAAGGAGACGCAAACCCGCTTTTATGCGCTCGATCTTAAAAATGCAGGAGAAGACTTTTCTATTGATGACGGATTCAATCTGCTGAAACTTCATGTGAAAGAGGCGGAAAAAGATGGTGCGTTGTGTTACATTGCTTCTACTTACGATCCTTATGATCAGGTGATCCGCGATGGATTGTATCCGGGCGGACGCAAAGTGATCACGTTTGCCAATATTCTGCAACATGATGTATTCCCTTTGGCTCGTATCCTGCAATTGGTTTTGAAACATAGCGAACAGGAGATGCGTCGCCCTGTAGAGATAGAGTTTGCTGCTACTTTGAGTCGTGAACAAGATAAGACGGGTACATTCTACTTGTTGCAGATTCGTCCCATTGTCGATACAAAAGAGATGCTTGACGAAGATCTCACCGCTATTCCGGATGAAGATGTCATTCTGCGTTCTAACAACTCATTAGGACACGGAATCATGAATGAAGTGTGTGATATCATTTATGTTAAGACCGACGGATACAGTGCTTCCAATAATCAGGCTATCGCCTGGGAGATAGAAAAGATGAATCAGCAGTTCTTAAACGAAGGGAAGAATTATGTACTGGTTGGACCCGGACGATGGGGAAGTAGTGATACTTGGCTCGGCATTCCGGTGAAGTGGCCGCATATTTCTGCTGCCCGTGTCATTGTGGAAGCCGGGCTGACGAACTATCGGGTAGATCCCAGTCAGGGAACACACTTCTTCCAGAACCTTACTTCGTTTGGAGTGGGCTATTTCACTATTAATGCTTTTATGAATGACGGTGTTTATAATCAGGACTTCCTGAACGCACAGCCTGCTGTTGAAGAAACGAAATTCTTGCGGCATGTGCGGTTTGAAAAACCAATAGTAGTGAAGATGGATGGTAAGAAAAAGTTGGGAGTGGTGTTGATGCCACAAGATTGATTCTTTTGGTGGCGTTTTACTTTCACTATAGAACGCTAAGAGACAGTTTTGATTTAGCTCTGTTATGTAGTCTGTTTGTTATTGAGTGTGTAATGGAGCTGAATCAAAAGTAACAATATTTTAAACGCAAATATCCCTACATATCCGCTTTATTAAATTTTTAGTAGTGTAGATCATAAAGCAGATTTCCACTTTAAATGTAATTTAGTTTCCACTTTAGCCAAAAGAAAATTCAACATTCTCAATGCTTGCAAAAAGCATTCCCTCTTTTTTTCTTAATAACACTTTGCTTTCTCTGGCCAGCCAACCAATAGCAAGAGCTACATCTTCAAACGTCAAACCCAGCTCATGGCACAAATCGAACATGGAAAGTTCACCTTTTTCATTTAAGATGCGCCACACTTTTCCTGCATTTAAGCCAATTTTATTCTTTTCCATAATGCAAACTTTAAAAGATTAAACAATTTATTTATCTATAATTTAATCATTGTGAGCATATGAAAATAATGTTATACACATTACCTATCCACAAAGATAACATTTTTGCAGAAAAAAGCAAACTTAATCTGTATTAATTGGAAATGATATCATTCTGAGTTGCTCTCATATTGAAATAATTATATTTATCTTTTTGTAATGATTTAGAGATGTAGAAACGGTGTGAAAATGGAAAGATAGGATAGCTTGCAAGGTGGAAAAATATTACAAAGAATGAGGATTGTAAATGCTTGACTATTAGTGTCGTATGTAAGTGGCTTTTTCCTCTACGAGGAATGGGTCGAAACTCTACGAGGAACGGAGTGAAACTCTACGAGAAACGAGGCGATCCTCGTAGAGTAATGAATCAGATGTTTGTAATATCTTACAAGCAATATTTATAAAGGGAAATTATTTTGTTCTTGTTGTAATAAAAAATGCTTCAATTTATGGGTAGAATATTAGAACCTGTTTTCTGTTGAATAAGAATGTACACTTTGGTATCCTAAGAATGTACAGTTTTGCGATACAAGAATGTACATTCTTATTATACAAAAGTGTACATTCTTGTAAGTGTTGATTATCAGATTGACTATGTTATAGGTGTGGTTCTAACTTGCTGAATTACGAATTCTATAGTAGCTGGATTCGTTATTATTCAGTATAAAATTAATCCGGCTAACGGGTAATGCATCTATAAGAATGCAGGCAATTTCTATTGGTTGTTATTGGTGTATAGGCTATATATGACTTTAGATACCTTTGGAAATGAAATCTTTAATCTCTTCTTCACTGGGTAGCTGGACTTTGTATTTTTGCACAAAAATATTGGGGTCTAAACCTGCTGTTGCATAACGGACTAAAGTGTCTCCTTTTTCCGTACACAATAAGATGCCAATTGGAGGGTTATCATCAGGTTGCATTATTTCTGCTTTGAAGTAGTTGAGATACATATTCAGCTGGGATGCATATTCATGGTGGAATTTGTCAATTTTCAATTCCACTATTACATGGCATTTCAATATACGGTGATAGAATACAAGATCGGCAAAGAAATAATCTTCATCTATTAATATACGTTTCTGGCGAGCTTCAAAACAGAAACCATGTCCCATTTCCAACAGAAACTTTTGTAAATTATCAAGGATGGCTCGTTCTAAATCATTCTCTGTAACCAGTACTTGCTCATTTAATCCTAAGAATTCTAAGGTTATTGGAGTATTAATTACATCTGTAGGTTGAAGTTGTGTGGTTTGTTGTTGTACTAATGCGGAAAGTGCTTTTTTATTCTTGGATAAGCCACTACGTTCGTAATATAATGAGTTGATCTGTCGACCTAATTCTTTATATGACCAACATCCACGAATTGTTTCCATTTCATAAAAAGCACGTTTGACGGGATTGTCAATAGCTGATATTAAAGACAGGTTAGAGTAAGTAAGTTTATTGAATAGCTTATCAGCTGGAATCATCCATTTATGCATATCCATCAATTCGGCGGATGTCGTCCGCCGAATTTCATTTTCATATTTGGCGGATGCCATCTGCCGAATTGGGGTAGCGAATTCTGTAGTCAGCGACCAACGGATTTCCGGGTTTGACATAACATATCCTAAGACTTCTTCTTTTAATTGCGGATAAATTAGATACAAACGTCTGAATTCCCGGAATCTACGTTCATTTAACCCTTTGGTGTTTAATCGCTTTTCTAAATTCTTTAAAAGTTGCTCACCGTAGGTTGCACGGTCTTCGCCATGCTGTTCAAACTCAACAATGTAGCATCCCATTAACCAATTGCGGGAAGTTAGTGCAAGATTTACAGAATGTGCAGCTTGTGCTTGCAAGGTATTCTGAATGGCACTGATATGATTAACTAAAGATTCAAAGTTCATATTTTTACTCTTTAGAAGACCTAAGCACATCTTACAGATAATATATAGACTGCACCATCATCTTTATGTGAGTTGGATTTGTTATTATTCAGTATAAAATTAATCGGGCTAACGGGTAATGCATCTATAACTTACTTCTGCTTTTCCAGATTTTGAATACGTTGCTCAAGCGCGGCGTACTTTTCATCTTTCTCTTTTAGTAAGCGTTCATAAAGCTCGGTGATCTTGTCGATAGGACTAAAAGCATTTTTTAGATTATTTGAATAACCTGTCGGAACAGTTACTCCCTCTTTATTATCATGTACATCATTTGTTATGCTTTCAAAAACTACTGATGGAGCATCTTCTTCCAGTGTTTTCAGATATTCTACCGGTACATTCAATGCTCTGGCAAATCTTTGCAGTATTTCATCATCAATCGTTTTGGTTCTTTCGTATCTCGAAATAGCCGGTTGTGACAGATGTACAAGCTCAGACATGGCATCCTGTTTGATCCCTTTTTCAATGCGGGTGCGTCTTATATTATGTCCATGATGGACATTCAGGTTCTGTAATTCTTCTGTTTCCATGTTTTTTTAGTTTTTCAACAATTACTATCAGCAAAAAGTTTCATCCGAAGCAAATATACGAAAAAAACGAATAGAATGAATAAAATGAATGTCACTTTGCTCAAAATGAAATAAATTGAATGTATTTATATTTGCTGGTGTAGTTTTTTTACACTTAATTTGTAAATTCAAGAATGATTAAAATAGGAGGTGAAATGATTAAGTTATTGACAACTAAAGAGTCTACGTTATTAAGAAAACTGGCTAACTTATTGAAAGAGTATGATGCTATCATCTCCTGTGATACTTCGGATGAAGTTAAAATTATTGTTTTTGAAGGAGATAAAGATGTCAAAAGGGTGCCTATAATACTCCCGAAGAGTTTTGATGAAGAGGATATTGCGGATCTGTTAAATGAAACAAGCAGGCGGATAGAGTGGATAGCCAAAAATAAAGAAGTTGATTTCCTCCTTCCGGATGAAGAGGAAGGCTGAGGCTTCTATACATCTAATGATGAATAACAATAGTTGTGACGTTGCATAACAATATATGTAGTGGTACATAACAATAGATGTAATTTATAACATGAAAAAGCCGCTCCCTCGTAAAGAAGCGGCTTTTCATATTAACTATAGCTTTTTAAAAAAGGGTTGCTGATTATAATATACCCTGAGCCATCATTGCTTTGGCAACCTTCATGAATCCGGCTACGTTAGCACCTTTCACATAGTTTACATAACCATCGGCTTCAGTACCGTATTGTACACAAGCTTCGTGGATATTCTTCATGATGCTCTTCAGTTTTTCATCTACTTCTTCAGAGCTCCAGCTCAGTTTGATAGAGTTCTGGGTCATTTCCAGACCGGATACGGATACACCACCGGCATTGGCAGCTTTACCCGGAGCATACAGGATTTTTGCATCCTGGAATACTTTGATAGCTTCCGGAGTAGAAGGCATGTTTGCACCTTCGCTGACTGCGATACATCCGTTTGCAACCAACTGACGGGCATGATCACCATTCAACTCATTCTGTGTTGCAGAAGGCAGAGCGATATCACATTTTTCACCCCAAGGTTTAGCTCCTTCTACATATTTGCAACCGTAAGTTTCGGCATATTCGCGGATACGGCCACGGTAGAGGTTCTTCAGTTCCATGATGTAATCCAATTTTGCGCGGTCGATACCGTCTGGATCATAGATGTAGCCGTCAGAGTCGGACATCGTAACTACTTTACCACCCAGTTCCAATACTTTTTCTGCTGTATATTGAGCTACGTTACCAGAACCTGAGATAAGACAAACTTTACCTTTCAGATCGGTACCCTGCCTTTTCAGCATTTCCATCAGGAAGTAGATGTTACCATAACCGGTAGCTTCCGGGCGAATCAGTGAACCACCAAATTCGCGGCCTTTACCTGTGAATGTTCCTGTGAATTCGTGAGTCAGTTTCTTGTACATACCGAACATGAAACCTACTTCGCGGCCACCTACACCGATGTCACCTGCCGGTACGTCGGTTTCAGGACCAATGTGGCGCCACAGTTCCAGCATGAAAGCCTGTACGAAACGCATTACTTCGGCGTTTGACTTTCCACGTGGAGAGAAATCGGAACCACCTTTACCACCACCCATCGGCAATGTAGTCAGTGAGTTTTTGAATGTTTGCTCGAAGGCAAGGAATTTAAGAATACTAAGGTTTACTGAAGCGTGGAAACGGATACCGCCTTTGTACGGGCCGATAGCGTTGTTGTGCTGAACACGGTAGCCCATGTTTGTCTGCACATTGCCTTTATCGTCTACCCAGGTCACACGGAATTGATATACTCTGTCGGGAATGCAAAGACGCTCAATCAGATTGGCTTTGTCGAATTCAGGATGTTTGTTGTATTCCTCTTCAATAGTAGCGAGTACTTCTTCTACTGCCTGATGATACTCCGGTTCATTGGGAAACCTTCTCTTCAAATCTTCTAATACCTTAGCTGCATTCATAATTCTTTTTTCTTTTTATTAGTTGAGTTTATAAGTTGACAAATGAATGATGAGAACAAGTTGACAAGGAAATCACTTACCTTACTATCTTTTGTCTTGTTTCTCTCTTTTTGATGTTGCAAAAGTAAACATAAAAATTGAACTTGCAAACATTTTATAAAGAAAAACGGCATAAAATATCAATTTTGATATTTTATGCCGCAAATATGGAATAAAAAGATATTATTTATTCTTTTTGAGCGATTTGTAGACAGGAATGAATACCAATGCTGCCGAAATGATAAGCATAAGTATCGTTGGGCCGTCAATACGCTCGGCGTATACTAATACTATGTAACAAAGCGCTACCCAAAGCAGAATGATGCAAACTATTTGTGATTTGGATAACGGGCGTTTCATATCCCTGCTTTTTTCTTGTCAACAATCGCATCGATAACCGCTACGGCTGTGATATTTACAATGTCGCGCACGGAGCTTTCGATATCGGTAAAGTGGATAGGCTTGTTCAATCCCATCTGGATAGGGCCAATCAGTTCTGTATCCGGAGTCATTGCCTGAATCAGTTTGTAACCGGAGTTGGCAGAACTGAGGTTGGGGAATACCAGTGTATTGACATCCTTACCCTTGAGACGGGTGAACGGATATTTAGCATCACGAAGTTCACGGTTCATGGCAAAGTTTACCTGCATTTCACCGTCAATAGCCAGTTCCGGATACTCTTTCTGCATATATGCCACAGCCTCGTGCACTTTGAGCGGACTACCTGCCTGGTCGGAACCGAAGTTAGAGTAGCTCAGCATGGCAATAACCGGAGTGTGATTAAAGAACCTCACAGTCTGGTCTGCCAATTTTGCAATATCTATCAGGGTGGAGGCATCCGGGTGACGGTTGATCAAGGTATCAGCCAGGAAGTAGGTTCCCTTTTTAGAATTCAGGATGTGCATTGTTCCGAAGTGGTTGTATTCCGGACGGATTCCGATTACTTCTTTGGCCACTTTGATTGTATTACTGTATTTAGTATACAATCCGGTGATGAAAGCGTCAGCATCTCCGGTTTCCACCATCATCATACCGAAGTAATTACGCTCAAACATTTTATCCGTTGCTTCGTCATACGTAGCACCTTCACGGGCACGTTTTTCGGCCAGTATCTTTGCATAACGTTCGCGGCGTTCTGTTTCGCGGTCGTGACGCAGATTGACAATTTCGATACCCTCCAGGCTTAGGTCAAGTTCATGTGCCAGTTTTTCGATACGTTCTTCGTTACCTAATATAATAGGATGGCAAATACCTTCTGCTTTTGCTTCAACAGCAGCTTTCAACATATTGGGGTGACCACCTTCGGCAAATACGACACGTTGCGGATTACGGCGGGCCGTATCGTAAAGCTGGCGGGTGAGCTGTGACTCTTGTCCCATGAGTTCGCGAAGATGCGTTCTGTAAGCATCCCAGTCCTCGATATTTTTACGGGCTACACCACTTTTCATGGCAGCATGGGCCACGGCGATAGACACTTCTGTTATCAGACGTGGGTCTACCGGTTTCGGAATGAAGTATTCCGGTCCGAAAGTGAAGTTGTTTACATGATAAGCTTCGTTCACTACATCGGGTACGGGCTGTTTGGCCAGATTGGCAATAGCGTGCACGGCAGCAATTTTCATTTCTTCGTTAATGGCTTTGGCCTGTGTATCCAATGCACCACGGAAGATATAAGGGAAACCAATCACATTGTTGATCTGGTTCGGATAGTCCGAACGTCCGGTTGCCATCAATACATCGGGACGGGCAGCCATAGCGTCTTCATAAGAAATCTCCGGCGTCGGGTTGGCAAGTGCAAACACGATAGGAGAGGCAGCCATGCTGCGTACCATATCTTGTGAAAGTACATTTCCTTTTGACAGGCCGAGGAATACATCTGCTCCTTTGATGGCTTCTGCCAGTGTATGAATGTCGGTACGGTCTGTGGCAAAATATCTTTTCTGTTCGTTCAGATCGGTACGGGCTTTGCTGATAACGCCTTTGCTATCCACCATTACGATGTTTTCGAGGCGGGCACCGAGTGATACGTATAGTTTTGTACACGATACGGCAGAAGCACCTGCACCGTTTACAACGATTTTCACATTTTCAATTTTCTTTCCGGCCACTTGCAGGGCATTGATCAGTCCGGCACTGGAGATAATAGCTGTTCCGTGCTGGTCGTCGTGCATAACAGGAATGTCGAGTTCTTCTTTCAACCGGCGTTCTATTTCAAAACATTCCGGTGCTTTAATATCCTCCAGATTGATACCGCCAAAAGTTGGTGCAATGGCTTTTACAGCTTCGATGAACTTGTCCGGGTCTTTTTCGTCTACTTCAATATCAAACACATCGATACCTGCATAGATTTTAAATAATAGTCCCTTACCTTCCATTACCGGTTTGCCACTTAGTGCACCTATATCGCCCAGACCGAGTACAGCTGTACCGTTGGAGATTACAGCTACCAGGTTTCCTTTGGCTGTATATTTATATGCATCCTGCGGGTTCTTTTCGATTTCGAGGCATGGTTCTGCCACGCCGGGAGAGTAAGCAAGCGATAAGTCGGTTTGTGTACTATAGGGTTTGGTAGGAACTACCTCAATTTTACCGGGTTTGCCCTGTGAATGATAGAGCAAAGCGGCCTCTTTCGTTATTTTAGCCATGATACTGCGTTTTTATAAAGGTTATCATTTGTCTGCAAATGTAGGAATAAAAGTTCGAAACTGTAGTCTATCTGTTATAAATTCTATTAAATTAATAACAAAAAGGCACAAAAAGAGAGAAATAGTACCTCTTTTTGTGCCTTTTACGTATATATATTCTAAATTCATTTTCCGGTCTTCATACTCTGTCTTTTATTTTTTATTCTTCGTTTTTCGTTCTCTTATTTACAGGAAAGTTCCCGGTCCCAATATATCGTACATATTACTCACATTCCGGGTACGTAACAGTTGTCCGTTGGGGGTATAAAACAGCTGGTATTTCATATCTATATTGGCTTTTCCCACTTTAATAACGATAATGGGTTCCCATTTGGGAAATTCAACGTAGGTGACATCCTCAACAATTCCGTCCGCATAGTCGCTGGCGGCAAAAGCATTGTATACGGCAGGAGAGAGGCGGTCTACACTTACCAGCTCTGTCTGCGTCATGGCCCATTGTGCCTGGGCATTGAACCATACGTTCTTTTCAAGGCCGTTCATCATGAAGTCGGCACAATAATAACCGTCATCCTGTGACCAGGCAATGTCTTTGGCAGTGGGGTACATCTTTTTTAAAGCTGCCTGTACCTGGGCAGGGGCATAGCCGGCAAAGGCGGTGGTAGAAGCTATCAGCATAGCAAGCAATACACCAAGTTTTAATTTAATCATAGTCAAAGTTTTAGTTAGGTGGATATTTTTGCTTACTAACACTCAGTGCTGCTTTTTGTTTTGCTAAGAGTGCTTCCCACATGGGGAGATACGCCAAACGATGGTTAATCTGCGTTTTATTCTTATAAAAAGTTGTAACTTGAAACGACTTTAATAGTCAGGTCTTCTATTTGAAAAACGTCTTCCTGATTTAATGTTACGATGTAACCCTCATTGAGGTGATATGTTTTCATGGCATCTATTAGTCCATTGAATTCACGTGTTTGATTATCTATGTCAAGTTTCAGGCAAACCTGAATAGCTTGTGTAATGGCTCCTTTTTCTATGGTGATAAAGTCACATTCACCTTTTCCTTTATGATAATATATTTCTTTATATTTTAATCGTAAAGCGTTATAAACCATGTTTTCTAACTTATGTCCTTCTTCTCCTTTTATTTTATTGACGTTAGCTGCTACTAACCCCATGTCGATTGCATAGATTTTTTTAGGATTGACTGTTTGTTTCTTTAATGAATAATCAAACATGGGGACTAAATTTATTAAATAACTTTGTTCCAGATGAGAAATATATTCCAGGATTGTAGTAGTAGAGCTAATGCCGGAAGGCTCCTTCAGCTTGTTTGCAGATGTCAGATTACCTATGTTTGAAAGCAGATAAACCATTAAACGTTTTAATCCGCGTGTATCTTTTATACCATATCGCACAGAAATGTCCCGTATGAGTATATCATCAAGTAGATTTGCCAATATTTCTTCAAAAGGAACTTTTAAGTATTCAGGAAATCCACCTAAACGCATATACTCTTTAATAGAATCTTCGTTATGATCAAAATCTTTAAAACGACAAAATTCGTCATATGAGAAAGGGAATAGTTCTATAGTTAAGTGTCTTCCTGTTAAACTGGTTCCCAGCTCTTTACTTAATAAAGATGCATTGGAACCAGTAACGAAAACCTTAAAACTTTCGTCTAACTTTTGGCGGACATAACGTTCCCAACCTGTAACTACTTGTATCTCATCAAACATCAAGACTTGATTTCCTGCTTCTGATATGATCATATCCAACTTCTGAAAATCAGATATTTCAAAATCATATAATCGTGGATCGTCAAAGTTAATATATAAAGCTTCTGTGTGTTTCTGTTTTAATAATTGATGTAGAAGGGTACTCTTTCCACATCTTCGAACACCAGATACAATGAGAGCATAGTTGTCAATATCCGGTAAAGTCTTTAACTCATTCCGAAGCATTCCTTTCTCTTTAATTTGCAGCATCTCTTTTTGTTGGCGGATTATCTCCTGTAGAAAGTCTTTTTGTATCATAACATATTGCATTTAGATACAGGCAAATATAAAGGTTTCCATTGTAAATGCAAAATAGTTTCCATTCTAAATGGAAACTACTATCCGTTTAGAATGGAAGCTATTTATCTAACTCTTTATTTTTCTTTCCCATTCCGGTATTCCGCCGGAGACATTCCCTCATGCCGTTTGAAGTACCTGCCCAGATAGGACTGATCCGGAAATCCCAATTTATCGGCTATTTCCTGGATGTTCAATTTAGAAGACTGGAGTAATACTTTTATTTCCAGTATGGCGAAGTCATCAATAATTTTCTTGGCAGAGTTTCCGGTTACGTTTCGGCAGATTCCTGTCAGGTATTTGGTGGAGATACAAAGTTTGTTGGCATAGAAAGTTACATCGCGTTGTGAACAGCAGTGTTCGTGTACCATAGCAATGAATTTACCAAAGATCTCATCCTGGCGATTGCTGCCTTCAATTTCACTTTTAGTAAAGTAGCGGTATGTTTTATCGTAAATATCAAGTAGAAAACTTTGCAGATGATTACGGGCTATCTGATTACGAAAGCGGTTTTCGTAGTCGATGTAGATCGCAGAAGTAGCATCCATAAGTCCGTTTATACCTCTGGTTGCATCTTCGGGGAGCGTATAGCAAGGATTCTCTTTCAGGTAATGAAAGAAGGGCGGGTCGAGTCGCAGACAGGCTTCCCGAAACATTTCGCCATAGGAAGCGAAAAAAGAAAGGTTGAAGTCGTTGCTTTTTCCGTCCAGACTGATTACGGTTCCGGGTAATAAAACAACTTGGGTGTTTTTTACTATCTCATATTTCCGGAGGTCGATAGTAATTTGTGCCCAACCGCTGCGACAGAATAAAATGACAGCGCAATCGAGCTTGTTTAAACGGTTGTGAAAAGCAGCAAGATCGCCTGTTCCGGCTATGAAAGATCTTTCCAGAGAGACGGTGAGCGGGTTTTTATATTCCATACTTTGTTCTTTATTTCACTGGCAAATATAGGAGTTTTAACTGAAAACAGAGATGTGTTGTTCCGAAAATGAACAAAACTGCGAACGGAATGAAAAGTTTTCTACGAAGAAATCCTTCTACCTTTGCCGCGACCAAATAGATAAGTCAACCAGTTGAAGGATCGACTGTATAGTAGAGAACATTAATTAAATGGGTATTATGAACAAAAAGGTATGTAGAATGAAGCACATGGTGATGCTATCATGTTGTTTGGCCGTTGCAGGATGCAAGCAGGCACCACAAGTACAAATGGAAAGCGGATATGAGGTGATGACGGTATCACCGTCCGACCGGGTCTTGTCCAGCACGTATTCGGCGACAATTCGCGGCCGGCAGGATATTGAGATTTATCCGCAGGTGAGTGGTACGCTGACCAAAGTATGTGTCACCGAAGGTCAGCGGGTAAAGAATGGACAAGCGTTGTTTATCATCGACCAGGTGCCTTATGAAGCGGCTTTACAGACAGCTTTGGCCAATGTGGAAGCGGCAAAGGCTACACTCGCAACGGCACAATTGACGTATGACAGCAAGCAGGAACTCTACAGACAGAATGTAGTTTCCGAATTCGATCTTAGCACGGCAAAGAACTCATTGCTGGCAGCCAAAGCACAGTTGGCACAGGTGAAGGCCCAGGAGGTGAATGCCCGCAATAACCTTTCTTATACGGTAGTGAAAAGTCCTGCCGATGGAGTTGTGGGAACTTTGCCTTATCGTGTAGGAGCGTTGGTCAGTGCCAGTCTGCCTGAAGCGTTGACTACCGTTTCTGACAATTCGGATATGTATGTTTACTTCTCTATGACTGAGAATCAGTTGTTAGGATTGATCAGGCAGTATGGCTCAAAAGAGGAGGCATTGAAGCAGATGCCGGCTATTGATTTGTTGCTGAACGACAAATCCGCTTATTCGGAAAAGGGAAGAATTGAGACGATTAGCGGGGTGATTGATCGTAGTACGGGAACTGTCAGTTTGCGTGCCGTATTCCCGAATGAGGGAGGGTTGCTTCATAGCGGTGGTGCCGGTAATGTGATTGTACCTGTGCAGAAAGCAGGTGCCATTGTTATTCCTCAGGCAGCTACATATGAAATCCAGGATAAGGTATTTGTATATAAGGTAGTAGACGGCAAGGCGCAATCGGCTCCTGTGCAGGTGACCCGTGTGAACGGTGGGAAAGAATATATCGTAGATAGCGGGTTGGAATCCGGTGAGGTGATTGTGGCAGAAGGAGTGGGATTGCTTCGTGAGGGTACACCAATTCAACCGAAAGACGCATTGCATGGTACATCAAAGTAATTAATGAAATAAAGACAAAATAATGAACTTAAGAACTTTCATTGAACGGCCGGTTCTATCGGCTGTCATCTCTATAACGATTGTCGTTGTCGGGATCATCGGACTGTTCACGTTGCCCGTCGAACAATATCCCGATATTGCTCCTCCCACCATTATGGTGAGTACCAGTTATTTTGGTGCCAGCGCAGAGACTTTGCAAAAGAGTGTGATTTCTCCGCTGGAAGAAGCAATTAATGGTGTGGAAGATATGACTTACATGACCTCTTCGGCCACCAATGCCGGTACGGTTTCCATTACTGTTTATTTCAAACAGGGTACCGACCCTGACATGGCGGCAGTAAACGTACAGAATCGTGTTTCCAAGGCTACAGGCCAGCTTCCGGCGGAAGTGACCCAGGTGGGAGTTACTACTTCCAAGCGGCAGACCAGTATCCTGCAGATGTTCTCTTTGTTCAGTCCGGACGATTCTTACGATGAAACTTTTCTTTCCAACTATATCAGTATCAACCTGAAACCTGAAATTCTCCGTATCTCCGGAGTAGGTGATATGATGATTATGGGTGGCGAATATAGCTTGCGTGTATGGATGAAACCCGATGTGATGGCGCAGTACAAACTTATTCCGAGCGATGTGACCTCCGTACTTGCCGAACAGAACATTGAATCGGCTACCGGATCGTTCGGTGAGAACTCCGATGAAACTTACCAATATACCATGAAGTATAAAGGGCGTTTGATTACTCCCGAAGAGTTTGGCGAAATTGTAATCCGCTCTACGGACAATGGCGAAGTACTGAAGCTGAAAGATATTGCCGATCTGGAACTGGGACAGGAAAGCTATGCCTATAAAGGTACTACCGATGGGCATAATGGCATTTCCTGTATGATTTTCCAGACAGCCGGTTCTAATGCTACCGAAGTAAACAATAACATTGATAAATTTCTGGAGGAAGCCCGGAAAGATTTACCGAAAGGGGTAGAGCTTACACAGCTGATGAGTTCCAATGACTTCTTGTATGCTTCTATTTATGAGGTAGTCAAGACGCTGATTGAAGCGATTATTCTGGTAATCCTGGTGGTGTATGTCTTCTTACAGGACATTCGTTCCACGCTGATTCCGTTGGTAGGTATTATTGTTTCTTTGATCGGTACGTTTGCTTTTATGGCACTGGCGGGTTTCAGTATCAACCTGATCACGCTGTTTGCTTTGGTATTGGTGATCGGTACGGTGGTAGACGATGCCATTGTGGTGGTCGAGGCGGTACAGGCCCGGTTTGATGTGGGGTATAAATCCTCTTATATGGCGAGTATCGATGCGATGAAAGGCATCAGTAATGCGGTTATTACCTCTTCACTGGTATTTATGGCGGTATTTATTCCGGTATCTTTTATGGGAGGTACCTCCGGAACCTTCTATACGCAATTCGGATTGACAATGGCAGTTGCCGTGGGTATCTCCGCTGTCAACGCCCTTACGCTGAGTCCGGCGCTTTGTGCCCTGTTGCTGAAACCTTATATTAATGAAGACGGAACACAGAAGAATAATTTTGCTTCCCGTTTCCGCCGTGCATTTAATGCAGCTTTTGATGTGGTGGTAGATAAGTACAAAGGCATCGTATTGTTTTTCATCAAACGCAGATGGCTTACATGGTCTTTACTGGCTTGTTCGATAGCTTTGCTTCTGTTCTTTATGAATACCACGAAGACAGGGTTGGTACCGGATGAAGACCAGGGAGTGGTGTTTGTAAATGTCAGTACTGCTGCCGGTAGCTCACTCAAGACTACGAATACGATCATAGAACGTATCGAGAAGCGTCTGGAAGATATCCCGCAGGTGGCACATGTGCAGAAAGTGGCAGGTTACGGATTGTTGTCCGGACAGGGAAGTTCGTTCGGTATGCTGATTCTGAAGTTGAAACCCTGGGACGAACGTCCCGGCAAGGAAGACAATGTACAGGCGGTTATCGGCCGGGTATATGGCTCTACGGCAGATATTAAGGATGCTACTGTATTTGCTATTTCTCCGGGTATGATTCCGGGATACGGTATGGGTAATGCACTCGAGCTGCATATGCAGGACAAACAGGGAGGCGATGTAAACACTTTCTTCCAGACCACACAGCAATATCTGGGTGCTTTGAACCAGCGTCCTGAGATAGCAATGGCGTATTCTACATTTGATGTACGTTATCCGCAATGGTCGGTAGAAGTAGATGCTTCCAGATGTAAGCGTGCAGGTATTACGCCGGATCAGGTGCTCAGCACTTTGTCGGGATATTATGGCGGGCAGTATGTGTCCAACTTCAACCGGTTCTCAAAAGTATATAAGGTAATGATACAGGCCGATCCTGAATATCGTCTGGATGAGACTTCACTGAACAATACTTTTGTGCGTATGGCGAATGGAGAAATGGCTCCGCTGAGCCAGTTTGTAACACTGACACGTGTGTATGGTGCCGAATCGCTGAGCCGCTTCAATATGTACAACTCCATTGCGGTAAATGCGATGCCTGCCGAAGGTTACAGTACCGGTGACGCGATTCGTGCCGTGCAGGAGACTGCCGCTACTTCATTGCCCAAAGGCTATGGGTATGATTATGGAGGTATCACCCGTGAAGAGAACCAGCAGAGTGGTACTACGATTATCATATTTGCTATCTGTTTCCTCATGATTTACCTCATCCTGAGTGCACTTTATGAGAGCTTCATTGTACCTTTTGCCGTACTTCTGAGTGTACCCTGCGGACTCATGGGAAGTTTCCTTTTTGCTCGTATGTTCGGACTCGAGAACAATATCTATTTGCAAACGGGGCTTATCATGCTGATTGGTCTGTTGGCAAAGACAGCGATCTTGCTGACGGAATATGCAAGCGAGCGCCGTAAGGCAGGTATGGGGCTGATTGCTTCGGCACTGAGTGCAGCCAAAGCCCGTTTCCGTCCTATCCTGATGACAGTCCTTACGATGGTTTTCGGTCTGTTGCCTTTGATGGTAGCTTCCGGAGTAGGAGCCAATGGTAACCGTTCACTCGGAACCGGTACGGTAGGTGGTATGGTGGTTGGTACACTGGCACTGCTATTCATTGTTCCTTCACTCTTTATAGCTTTCCAGTGGTTGCAGGAACGTTTGCGTCCGGTGCAACCACAGGTTACCCACGATTGGCAGATTGAGGAAGAGATTGTGAAGAGCGACCGGGAAAAACAAGAAGCCGGTAAGGAATGACCTTAACCAAATTATTAAAAAGAAAAGAAATATGAAGAAGATAATTCTATTATCTGTAGCAACGACTTTTATACTGAGTAGTTGCGGCATTTATTCCAAATACAAACCTGCTACGGAGGTTCCCGAAGGGCTTTATGGGGCTACTGATACGCTTGTGTCTGCTACCGATACCGCTAATCTGGGAAATCTCTCCTGGCGTGAGGTCTTTACAGATCCGCACTTACAGATGCTCATTGACTCTGCCCTGGTGCGTAATACTGATTTGCAAACCGCCCATTTGCGTGTGAAAGAGGCTGAGGCTACATTGCTTTCTGCCCGTTTATCCTATCTGCCTTCTTTCTCTCTTTCTCCACAAGGCACGGTGAGTAGTTTTGATGGTGCGAAAGCTACGCAGACGTACACATTGCCCGTTTCTGCAAGCTGGGAGATTGATCTCTTCGGACGTATCACCAACGCCAAGCGCCGTGCAAAGACGGTTCTTGCGCAGAGTCGGGAGTATGAACAGGCGGTGCAGACCCAACTGGTGTCGGCCGTTGCCAACAATTATTATACTCTGCTGATGCTCGACGCCCAGCTTGAAATATCTACAGCCACCGAGGCTGCCTGGGCGGAGAGTGTGACTGCCACCCGTGCTATGAAAGCAGCCGGTATGGTGACCGAAGCAGGGTTGGCGCAGACCGAAGCTACCTATTATAATATCCGTACATCGCTGCTCGATTTGAAAGAGCAGATCAATCAAGTGGAGAATGCCCTTTCCCTGTTGCTGTTTGATGTTCCTCAGAACATTCGGCGCGGCAAGCTTGAAGGGCAACAATTGCCCGAAGACCTCTTTGTTGGTGTACCGCTTCAGATGCTTGCCAACCGTCCCGATGTGCGCAGTGCAGAGCAGGCTTTGGCACAGGCTTTTTATACAACCAATAGTGCGCGTTCGGCTTTCTATCCTTCTATCACGTTGAGTGGTAGTGCCGGATGGACCAACTCGGCAGGTGCTCTGATTGTCAATCCCGGCAAGTTCATTGCTATAGCAGTTGCGTCATTGACGCAACCGTTGTTCAACCGGGGACAGAATATCGCCCAGCTCAAAATAGCGAAGGCACAGCAGGAGGAGGCACGTCTCAGCTTTGAACAGACGTTGCTCAATGCAGGTAGCGAGGTTAACAATGCACTGGTACAATATCAGACAGCCCGTGATAAATCGGAGTATTTCACTAAACAGGTTGCCTCACTGGAAAATGCCGCCCGAAGCACCCGTTTGTTGATGAAGCATGGCAATACCACGTATCTGGAAGTATTGACTGCCCAACAGACGTTGCTCAATGCACAACTTTCTCAGGTAGCCAACCGTTTCACCGAAATCCAGGGAGTTATTACCTTGTATCAGGCTCTTGGTGGCGGAAGAATGTAAGAAGAGGAGGAATGAAATGAAGCCCGAAACTGCTCGTCGCCAAATTGTTGATTATACCAAGCAGGAGATGATTCTGCACGGTGTCAGTCGTTTGACAATGGACCTTATTGCTCAGGGCATGGGCATGTCTAAACGGACGCTTTATCAGCTTTTTCCCAGCAAAGTCTGCCTGGTGCGTATCTGCCTGGCAGAGTTTGCTGCCGAGAAGCATAACCGGCTGCTTGCCTGGCAGAAAAGAGAAGAGTATTCCTGTACGGAGATTCTTTTCCGTACGATGGATGTTTACACATCGCTGATACATTATCAGGGCAGCACATTGTTGTCTGATCTGGCAGGGGATCCCGATTATCAACCTATGATGGAACGTGAAAAGACTTTCTGGTTGCAGCAACTGGCCGATGCGCTGAACCTTTGCAAGGCTTGCGGGGTGTTGGTGGCTGATGTCAATCCCGACCGTTTGGCGATGGAAATACTCACTATCCTTTATGAGAACTGTTTGCGTGGCGCTTCCTATGCCACGCAACGGTTGCTTGCTTATTCGTTGCTGCGTGGATTCTTTAAAGTGGATGATATCCGCTATATTGATAAGTGCTTGCCGATAACGCAGAAAGGATGAGGAGTTTATTTCACCACAGAGGACGCAGAGGACACGGAGTTTTAAATCTTTATTGAAACGCGGATTAACACAGATTCTCGCAAAGGGAAACAATGATAAGGTAAAGAACTACCGTTTTTTAATCTGCGATCATCCGCGTTTCATCAAATAATATCTCTGTGCTCTCCGTGTCCTCTGTGGTGAATTGATTCATTTCTGTACGACTTGGAATGGAGAGTTATATTATTTTACATGGCCTTCCATCCCCAAGCCGTGCGTATTGCCCGGCTCCGAGGAGAAGGTCCCTCGGCTCCGGGGAGGACGTTGCTCGGCTCCGAGGAGGAGGCTGTTCGGCTCCGGGGAGAAAATGTACTTGTAAAGTCTTTGATTATCAGTTTGTTGTAGGATAGACTTTTTATTCTCTCTATTCTATGGGTGTGGTAATATTGCTTTACACCGTACAAAAATACCACTTTGGTGAATGATTGCTATTATAAAAGGAAGAGACACGAAGTCAATCTGCTTCGTGTCTCTTCCTTTTATATAATATAATGTATAGGCTTATGCGTTCAGCGCCTGCTCAATATCCGCAATAATGTCTTCGGCACTTTCTATACCCACCGAGAAGCGGATCAAGTCCGGGCGTACACCTGCTTCCATGAGCTGCTCATCAGTCAGCTGACGGTGTGTGTGACTCGCAGGATGCAGTACACATGTACGGGCGTCTGCCACATGAGTCACGATAGCAGCCAGTTGCAGTGAATCCATAAATTTGATAGATACTTCGCGTCCGCCTTTCAGTCCGAAAGAGATAACACCGCAGGAACCGTTCGGCATATATTTCTGAGCCAGTTCGTAGTATTTGTTTCCCGGAAGACCACAATAGTTCACCCAGGCTACTTTGTCGTTTTTAGAAAGATATTCAGCTACTTTCTGTGCGTTGCCACAATGTTGAGGCATGCGGAGGTGTAACGTTTCCAGTCCTAAATTCAACAGGAAAGCATTCTGCGGGCTTTGGATACTGCCTAAGTCGCGCATCAGTTGGGCAGTAGCTTTGGTTATATATGCCATTTTACCAAAAGAGGTAGTATAGGTCAATCCATGGTAAGACTCATCCGGTGTGCAAAGTCCGGGGAACTTATCGGCATGGGCATCCCAGTCGAAGTTGCCACTGTCTACGATACAGCCGCCTACGCTGGTGGCATGTCCATCCATGTATTTGGTAGTAGAGTGTACCACGATGTCTGCTCCCCACTCAAACGGGCGGCAGTTGATAGGAGTAGGGAATGTATTGTCTACAATCAACGGAACGCCATTGCTATGGGCGATGCGGGCAAACTTTTCGATGTCCAGTACTTCGAGAGACGGATTGGAGATTGTTTCGCCAAACAGTGCTTTGGTATTAGGGCGGAAAGCCGCGGAGATTTCTTCCTCACTGGCATCGGGGTTGACAAAAGTAACATCAATACCCAGCTTCTTCATCGTCACTCCGAACAGGTTGAATGTACCACCGTAGATGGCCGATGAACAAACAAAATGATCGCCTGCCTGGCAAATGTTGAATATGGCATAAAAATTGGCTGCCTGCCCGCTGGAAGTCAGCATAGCAGCTACACCTCCTTCGAGTGCAGCAATCTTGGCAGCTACGGCATCGTTGGTAGGGTTTTGCAGGCGGGTGTAGAAATAACCACTATCCTCAAGATCAAACAAACGGGCCATCTGCTCACTGGTTTCATATTTGAAAGTAGTACTTTGATAGATGGGCAGCACACGCGGCTCCCCTTTTTTAGGAGTCCATCCTGCTTGTACACACAGGGTTTCGGGTTTGAATTGTTTTGCCATAATTGTTATTGGGTTTTCAGATTTATTGCCTTAAAAAAGTTATATCGATGCAAAAGTAGAGAAAATAATTGGTTTAAAAGGTTATCTTTGCGGAGTTATTCAATTGACATTATTTAATTGACAGTTGACAGTTATTCAATTGACAGTTGACAATTGACAGTTATCCAGTTGGCAATTGTTCAACGAACGGTTACCTATTGACATTGAACACATAACTCGTATCCGCGCAGCCCACTGTCAACTGTCAACTGTCAACTGTCAATTGAATAACTGTCAATTGAATAACTGTCAATTAAATAATTTTCAACTTTCAACTTTCAATTTTCAATTAAATATGAATCGTCTCCTCTGTCTTTTTCTGTTTATCTCTTTTCTGTTTGTTGCCCCGGATATGTGGGCGCAGCAGAAAGCTACTCCGAAAGCCGGTGAAGGAATTTCGTCTTTTCTACTGCGCCACAACCGTGCCCCCAAGAAGTACTATGATGATTTTGTTGAGTTGAACAAAGCTAAATTAGGAAAAGATAAAACACTTAAAATGGGAGTTATCTATCTGATTCCTCCTGCAAAAAGTTCTGTATCTGCTGCTACGGCTAAGTCTGCTCCTGCCGGAAAAAACGTTGAGAAGCAGGATAAACCCAAACCTGCACGGCGGACAGAAATCAATGAACCTCTCTTCGGAAAATTGCTGGCAAACACAAAAGTAACCTCCAGTCGCCTGGCTGGTGCCTGTTTTTATGTGGTCAGCGGGCATGGCGGACCTGATCCCGGAGCTATTGGCAGGGTGGGGAAGCACGAGCTTCACGAGGATGAATATGCCTATGATATTGCTCTGCGTCTGGCACGTAACCTGATGCAGGAAGGAGCAGAAGTACATATCATTATTCAGGATGCCAAAGACGGAATCCGTGACGATGCTTACCTCTCTAACAGTAAACGGGAGACTTGTATGGGAGACCCCATTCCCTTGAATCAGGTGCAACGTCTGCAACAGCGATGTGACAAAATAAATGCCCTGTATCGCAATGACCGTAAAAACTATAAGTATTGCCGTGCCATCTTTATTCATGTAGATAGCCGTAGTAAAGGAACGCAGACGGATGTATTTTTCTACCACTCCAACCGCAAAGCTGATAGTAAACGATTGGCGAATAATATGAAAGACACTTTTGAGTCGAAGTATGGAAAACATCAACCAAACCGCGGTTTCTCCGGAACAGTGAGTGGGCGGAATCTATATGTATTGGCCCATACAACTCCCGTATCTGTATTTGTAGAACTGGGTAATATCCAGAACACACTTGACCAAAGACGACTGGTTATTCCTTCCAACCGACAGGCATTGGCGAAATGGTTAATGGAAGGTTTTCTGAAAGATTATAAAGGGATGTGAATTTAGCAAGAACGGACAACCGGACTGTGAGAATAAACCCTATATTTGTCGGCGAATACGAAATAAAAACCTAAAAACTTACCTTACATGAATCAGTTATCTTTTGTTGGTACTTACCGGACTTCTCCTTGTATTCTTACCGAAGGAGCCGTTGTAGAGCGTTTGCGCCGTGAGTTTCATATTCCTCTGGATGAAGATCTTATCCATGCTGCTTTAATCTATAATGATTCTTACCGTGAAGTCCTGGCAGGCATTTATAAACAATACATTGACATTGCCACCCGGCATCAGTTGCCTTTGATGCTGATGACACCTACCCGCAGAGCTAATACAGAAAGAATATCCGGTTCGGTTTACCGCAACCGGGATATATTGCGGGACAACGTTGCCTTTCTTTCGGAACTTCGCGATACAGCTTCTACTCCCGTCTATATTGGTGGTTTGGCCGGTTGCCGGGGCGATGCTTATGATGGACGCTATCATCTCTCGGTGGAAGAAGCAACACAATTTCATTATCCTACTGTTCGTGCCCTGGCTGAGGCAGGCGCCGACTATTTGTTTGCAGGAATTATGCCTCAACTCACCGAGACCATTGGTATGGCCAATGCAATGGCAGCAACCGGATTACCTTATATCATCAGCTTTATGATTCGTCGTGACGGACGGTTGTTGGATGGAAGTTTTATCCATGATGCTATTGATACAATAGATAAGGAGGCAACCACTCGTCCACTTTGCTATATGGCAAACTGTGTACATCCCGATGTACTGCACCAGGCTTTGTCACATTCGCATAATGATACTCCTCTGGTGCGCGAACGCTTTCAGGGGCTTCAAGCGAATGCTTCCGTATTAACTCCCGAAGAATTGGAAGGGCGTACCCATCTGGAATCTTCTTCTCCCGAAGAGCTGGCAGACAGATTGATGACGTTACTCTGGGATTTCCCATTAAAAATTTGTGGAGGCTGTTGTGGTACGGATGAACGTCATCTCAATAGCTTTGCAGAGATTCTGACCCAACGTTGACCTTTTTTATAGTGATAGACTCTTTATCTCTTGTCAGCGGCATTTACTGACTGGGATGCTATCTTCTCCAGTAATTCCTGCATTTTAGCAATTACAGGGTGGTCCTCCATTCCGTAGCTGGCTGCTATTTGCTTTATTAGTGGAATGCTGAGCCATACGTTTCTATCCTTATCTTCCCATACTGATATCTTTAGTGGTAATTCGATTGATATAGCCGGATTTTCTTGCATGAGTACAGTACCTACTTTGGGTGAACCGAAAACAATGACCTGATTTGGGAGGAGTTGCAGTCCTGCTTCTTCTGCATTCTTCCCATGATCGAATTTGGCAAATACAGGGATATCCATGGTTTTTAATATCTGTTCTGTACGCATCATCGTTTCGGATACGCCGAACTGGCTTTTATAAGACTTATTCATAACTCTTCCTCCGTTTTGTGCCAATATCGTGTTAGAAATCAGCATGATGATTATAATTAGTAAACTCTTTCTCATAACGCATTCGGTTTTCTTTTTGTTTTTTGATCTCATGATGCAAAGATAGAGTGTTACGGTATTTGAGGAGATGGCTATATTACCTGTTTAGCTGGCTATTATTCCCGAAAAGAGAGTTTGTTTAGTTGAAAATTGAAAATTGGCTGTGCTGTTAGGCTGCATAGTACTTCTTAATTGAAGGTCTTATTTAGTTAAAAATTGAAAGTTGACAATGGTCAGTGAAGAGCTCCCAACTCTATAACTTTACAACTCCATAACTCCATAACTTTCAACTAAATAAAGAAGTACTATACAGCCTAACAGCGCAGCTATTTTTCAATTTTCAATTTTCAACTCTCACCTTTCAACTAAACAAGCTCTACAATGGCATATTTCCGTGCTTCTTAGGCGGATTGGTCTGCATCTTATTTTCTGTCATTTCCAGAGCCTGGATCAAACGCTTACGGGTTTGCTTCGGCAGGATTATTTCATCAATGAAGCCCAATTCGGCAGCCTGATAAGGGTTAGCAAACTTTTCTTTATAGGCTTCCAGCTCTTTTGCTTTTGTTTCTGCATCTGCTTTACGGAACAGAATATTTACCGCTCCATCAGCACCCATTACCGCAATTTCAGCACTTGGATAAGCAAAGTTTACGTCTGCTCCGGTCTGCTTGGAGTTCATTACGATGTAGGCACCACCGTATGCTTTACGGGTGATAACTGTGATCTTAGGTACGGTTGCTTCTGCAAATGCATATACAATCTTTGCTCCGTGGCGTATGATACCGTTATTCTCTTGCGTATATCCCGGCAGGAATCCCGGAACATCTTCAAAGGTGATCAACGGAATATTGAAACAGTCGCAGAAACGAATGAAACGGCTTGCCTTGTCACTGGCATCAATATCAAGCACACCTGCCAGATAAGCCGGCTGATTGGCTACGATACCTACCGAGCGTCCGCCCAAACGTGCAAAACCAATGAGGATATTCTTGGCAAAGTTGGGCATTACTTCAAAGAAATAGCCGTTGTCTACCACACGCTCAATGATATCTTTCATATCATACGGTACGTTTGGGTCAGCCGGGACAATTGTATCCAGTGATGTATCTTCACGGTTGATATCATCGGTACTGTTTTGCTTCTTAGTCTCGTCCATATTGTTTTGTGGCAGGAAAGAAAGCAATTCGCGGATACTCATCAGCAACTCTTCTTCGCTGTTGGCCATGAAATGAGCCACTCCGCTTTTGCTGCTATGTGTCATTGCACCACCCAATTCCTCTTTACTCACTTCTTCGTGGATCACCGTTTTTACTACATCCGGGCCTGTCACAAACATGTGGCTCTTTTCTTTTACCATAAAGATAAAGTCCGTCAGTGCGGGAGAGTAACAGGCACCACCGGCACATGGACCCAAAATGGCAGAAATCTGCGGAATTACTCCACTTGCCATTGTGTTCTGATAGAAGATATCAGCATAGCCCGAAAGGCTTTCGATACCTTCCTGGATGCGGGCACCGCCCGAATCGTTTAAAGCGATGATGGGAGCTCCGTTTTTTAATGCTAATTGCTGCACTTTTACGATCTTCTTTGCATTGGATGCCGAGAGTGAACCACCATACACCGTGAAGTCATAGGCATAAACAAAGACCTGGCGGCCGTCTATTTTTCCATAACCGGACACAATGCCATCTCCGGGAATCTTGTTTTTGTCCATGCCGTAGTTGGTACACCGGTGCACCATTAACTTATCCAGTTCAACGAAAGTACCTTTGTCCAGCAGCATGTCAATACGTTCGCGGGCAGTCATTTTTCCACTTTCGTGTTGCTTTTCTATCTTATCGACACCTCCACCAAGGGATGCGATGCGGTCACGTTCTTTAAACGCGGCATATGCTTTGTTTATTTCTTCCATTTTACTCTATGGTTTCAAGGGTTATTAATGTCTGGTCACCGGTGATGCTATCACCTTCCTGCACCAGTATTTCTTTAATGCGACAGTCCGAAGTTACTTTGTAGTTACTTTGCATTTTCATTGCTTCAATGACAATGGCGGTGTCTCCGGCTTTTACTTCCTGGCCCACACTAACGGGAATTTTCACAACCTTGCCCGGCATTGGAGAGGTGATGCGGTCGTTCTGTTCTTCATCTCCCTTTTTGCGCATGCGCAGGTATTTTGCCTGACTGTCTACAATTTCTACATTGTAACTGTTATAGTGTGTATTTACCTTATAACTCTTTCCGTTCTCACCGCGAATCAGCTGTGCGTTGGAGCTGTGTCCATCCATCAGGATGTTACAGGTTCCGTTTTCTGCCATTACTACATCTGCTTCAAACGTCTGTCCGTCTATGGTAAGTACCACTTTATTATCTTCCTTGCTGACCAATTCTATCTCGGCCACACGGTTTCCTATATGAATTTCCATAATTAATCATTTAAATAATGTGCCAATAAATATGTCAATGTGCCAATATGCTAATATGCCAATGTAACAATGTTTTTCGGCAATACAGCGTAGCCAATTGGCACATTATTATATTCTTAATACCCCTTTATGTAGTCCGAATTCTTTCCACTTACTGATTGGACGGTTATCGGTAGCCGATCCGCTATTTTCTTCAAGATTCATCAGATAATCCATATAGGCGGCAATCATGGCAATCTTTTCAGAACGTTCGCTGGTGTGGGTGATACACTTTTGCAGTGCTTCGCCATTCTTTGCAATAAAACCGGTGTCATAATGCCCTTCTACAAAGTCGGCAGTATCCATGATACAACGCAGGTAACTGATGTTGTTTTTCACTCCTGTCAGTTTGTATTCGTGGAGTACCCGGCGCATGCGCTCAATGGCGTATTCGCGGGTGGTAGCCCATACAATCAGTTTACCAATCATCGGATCATAGTAGATAGGGATCTCATATCCTTCGTATACGTAGCTATCAATGCGTACACCGATGCCGTTTGGTTCAGTAATCTGTTTGATCACTCCCGGACTGGGCATGAAGTTCATTTCGGTGTCTTCTGCGCAGATACGACATTCAATAGCGTGTCCGCGTTGTTTGATATCTTCTTGTTTTAACTTCAACACCTGGTTATCTGCTACTTTGATTTGCTCTTTTACCAGGTCTACTCCCACAACTTCCTCTGTAATCGGATGTTCTACCTGCAAGCGGGTATTCATTTCCAGAAAGTAGTAGTTACGGTGTTTGTCTACCAGAAACTCAATTGTTCCCGCACCGATATAGTTGACGGCTTTGGCGGCAGCTACTGCCTTTTCGCCCATATCTTTGCGTAATTCGGGGGTTACAAATACCGAAGGACTTTCTTCTACGATTTTCTGGTTACGGCGTTGTACAGAGCATTCACGTTCACATAGGTGAATTACATTGCCGTGTTTATCACCCAGAATCTGAAATTCAATATGATGTGGTTCCTCAACGAACTTTTCCAGATATACGGTGTCGTCTCCAAATGAGGAGAGCGATTCGCTTTTGGCTGTAGTGTAAGCTTCTTCTACTTCGTTGGCATTGTGGATCAGTCGCATTCCTTTTCCGCCACCGCCCATAGAAGCTTTCAGCATTACCGGATAGCCTATTTGGTTGCACAGTTCTACGGCTTCTTCCACGCTTTTCAGGTTTTCCTGCGTACCTGGAACTACCGGAACGCCCGCTTCAATCATTTTGATACGGGCAGCAATTTTATCTCCCATTGCCTCCATCGTTTCCGGATTCGGACCGATAAAGATGATCCCTTCTTCCTGGCAACGGCGGGCGAATGTGGCATTTTCCGATAAGAAGCCATATCCCGGATGTATGGCATCTGCATGGCACATCTTCGCCACTTCAAGGATCTTTTCTATATTCAGATAACTCTCTTTTGATGCGGCCGGACCGATGCAATAAGCTTCATCGGCATAGAGCACATGCTTTGCGGTGCGGTCTGCCTCTGAGAAAACAGCGATACTTGCTATTTCCATCTCCCGGCAGGAGCGCATTACTCTCACGGCTATTTCTCCGCGATTGGCAACTAAGATTCTTTTTATCATATTCATTTCTCAATTAAATGCATATACGTATTAGTGCTTTTCCACCCTGTGGACACACTCCACCCGGTGAAAACACAGTATTTCTAAGATTTGGGGCTAAACGGCGATACTTTCTTTCCTAACCCACGAGGTGAGAAAGTATAAATTTAGACTGGCAGGTCTTCTGACTGACTCTCATCTTACGGGCCTTCCCGATGGATTTTTTACCTCCATCAGTGGCGCGAATCTGGTTAATTTATAAGATGTTCTATAGAGCTTCACAGCAGCGGGACTGTCCGGGAGTTACACCCGATTCCCTTTTAATCTTCATCCGTTGACCACGGACTCCGAACCAAATCGGGCGCAAATATAGAGAATTATTGAATAGGACAAATCTTTTTTGCACGAAAGTTTACTTTTTGTGCAGTCTGAATAAAAAAGCAGGTGTAAAAGTCTGACAGTTGAAACACAATGCCCTCTTTTTTTGTTGTTTTAAATGAGGTACGTGACCTTATGCAAAATAAAAACCTATAAAAATACATTTCATGTCGCATTTACCAACTTTGATTGCTGATCTTGCACTGATATTGATATCCGCAAGTATTATAACTTTATTGTTTAAATGGTTAAAGCAACCTTTAGTTTTAGGCTATATTGTTGCCGGATTACTGGCTGGTCCTTATGTCCACATTTTCCCTACTGTAGGGGATATAGCAAATATTAATATCTGGGCCGAAATAGGAGTTGTTTTTCTGCTTTTTGCTCTTGGTCTGGAATTTAGTTTCAAGAAACTTATCAATGTGGGGTCAACAGCCTTTATCACGGCAACTACTGAAGTTATCAGTATGTTGCTGATAGGTTATATGGTGGGATATCTGCTGGGATGGGGTACCATGAATTCTATTTTTCTGGGTGGAATGCTGTCTATGTCATCCACTACCATTATTATCAAGGCTTTCGATGATCTGGGGTTGCGTAGCCAGCGGTTTACAGGTATTGTATTCGGTACACTGGTTGTGGAGGATCTGATTGCTATTCTGATGATGGTTCTGCTTTCTACTATGGCAGTGAGCAAAGATTTTGTGGGTGAAGAGTTGTTGGTAAGTGTGCTTAAGGTTGTTTTCTTCCTGATACTGTGGTTCCTTATCGGTATTTTTATCCTTCCGGCTTTCTTGAAAAAAGCAAAGAAGCTGATGAATAATGAAACACTTCTGATTGTTTCTCTCGGGCTTTGTTTGGGAATGGTAGTGCTGGCTACTTATACCGGGTTCTCGGCTGCTCTGGGTGCATTTATTATGGGTTCTATTTTAGCTGAAACGATTGAGGCGGAACATATTGAGCATATTATACAACCGGTGAAAGACCTCTTTGGAGCAATCTTCTTTGTGTCTGTCGGTATGTTGGTCAATCCGGCTGTATTGGTTGAATATGCCTGGCCGGTTATTATTATTACACTGGTCACCATTATCGGTAAAGCCATATTCTCTTCATTGGGTGTTCTTTTGTCGGGGGAGTCACTGAATATTTCCATCAAATCCGGGTTCAGTTTGGCACAAATCGGAGAATTCGCTTTTATCATTGCCGGCTTGGGTGTTTCTCTCAAAGTACTTGATCCGTTTATTTCTCCGATTATTGTGGCTGTATCTGTTATTACAACTTTCACTACTCCCTATTTTATTCGCTTGGCAAATCCTTTTGCCGAATGGCTTTATAAAGTATTACCACCCAAAGTTCAGGAAATGTTAGCTCGTTATGCTTCCGGTAAAAAGACGGTGAATCACGATAGTGACTGGAAGAAACTATTAAAAAACATTGTTGGCAGAGTCATTATTTATAGTGTACTGCTTACTGCTATCTGGCTATTGTCTGTGAAAACTCTATATCCTGCTGTCAGCGAATTGTTTACTCCTGTGACGATATGGGTCAATTTAGCGATGTGTCTGGCTACTCTTTTACTCATGACTCCTTTTTTGTGGGCGCTTATCTCCAATAAGTACAATTCTTCTGCAATATTTCTGAAACTGTGGGAAGATGAGAATTACAATCACGGTCGTCTTGTTGCTTTAGTACTGTTCCGGGTTTCTGTTGCTATTTTCTTTATTTCAGCAGTGGTCATCAGTTATTTTCATCTGAATATTGGGATAGGAGTGGTTATTGCTGTAGCTGTGGTGGCTTTGATTCTTATCCTTCGGGAAGATCTTACTCAATATTCGCGCCTGGAAACTCATTTTCTAACCAATCTTAATCTGCGGGAAGAGGTTGCCAAAAAACATCATCCGTTGAAAACGAGCTTCAACAGTGAGTTCAATAATAAAGACATTGAACTTACCTCCGTTCTTGTGTCTCCTTATTCGCGTTATATAGGTAAGTCTTTGGGTGAGCTTTCGTTCCGGCAGGAATTTGGTGTGAATGTGGTAGCTATTGTCCGTGGTGATCTTAAGATATACATCCCCAAAAGTTCTGAACGGATTTATCCACAGGATAAACTGGCAGTGGTTGGTACGGATCGGCAACTGCAAAAGTTTCGTGACGAAATAGAAAGCCCGCAAGGAGTACCGGGTACAGAAGAGATGTACCAAGAGATGAATCTGCACTCTTTCACAGTAAATGAGGCTTTTCATTTTCTGGATAAAAGCATTGTCCAGTCCCGTTTGGGTGAAAAGTATGATAGCATTGTTGTAGCAATTGAACGGAATGGTGAGCTGGTTCCTCTGGATAAGGATGCTACTTTTCTGTTAGGTGATCTGGTATGGTTTGTCGGAGAACGGGAGAAGATCAGACAACTCTTTTAAGGAGTTGCCCGAAAAGTCTGTATCTACATAGATTTTTCTTATTTATACTTGTTGTTTAAGCGTTGGAATGGCTCCACAGGAGTATCGGTTATCCCAGTCGTAAATCGTATAAACATGCCCGCACTTCTTCCGGACTACCGATATGTTTTCCTATGTCATCAGACAGTTTTACACATTCGCGCCATTCCTGATTGATGTTCATTTTACACTGCGTCAGTTTCATTACAATGTTAGAAGGTTTAAATCCGGTATCATTCGTCAGATTGGTACCGATACCGAAGGCACATCTTATTTTTCCACGACAATATTCCTGTATTTCCAGTGCTTTGCCAAAGTCGAGTGCATTGCTGAACACGATTGTTTTAGTGGTTGAATCGATACCAAGTTCTTTGTAGCGTGCAGTCAGTTTATCGATGAATTCTAATTCATTTCCCGAATCGCATCGTACACCGTCAAATAGTTTTGCTTGTTTGCGGCTGAGATTAGTCAAGAAGATGTCAGAAGTATAAGTGTCGGACAGTGCGATACCCAGATCGCCGTCATACACATTTACCCAGTTTTCCAGTGCTATGTAATTGGCATGTTTGTAACCGAACTGCGCTCCATGAAACATGAACCATTCGTGTGGATGCGTTCCCATCATCTTCATCTCATACTTCATAGCAAAGTAGCAGTTTGATGTGCCTGTGCAGTAGTGTGCAGACTTTTTTAAATAGCTTATCACTCTGTCCTGCACATCAAAAGAAAACCGCCTTCGTGTACCAAATTCAGAGAATGACAACTGATGTTCATTTGAGAGTACCACCTTTTCGGATAGTTTGCAGATTATCTCTTCCGTGTTGGCTACGTTTCCCTGTATCTGGTTTTTTATTTCTGAAACAATGGCGAGTAAGGGTACTTCGTAAAGTGTCGATTTATAGAGGTAATCCGTTATTTCGATATTCAGGTGATGTTCTTTATCCAGATGGATGTCTATTTTCTCCGGTTGGAACCGGAAAGAAGAGAGCCATTCCCAGTATACCGGTGGTAGGAATCTGCAGTTACGGGTCATATATTCCAGTTCTTTATCAGTCAATGCCATGTTTGCCAGATTGGCCACTTCTGCTTTCAGCTTATTCAGAAATGCTTCTGTGTATACGGTTTCATCTCTGTCTTTGAAACTGAAAGTCCCCATTGCATAGGGAAACAACTTTATATAAGCATACGAAGTGGTAAACTTGTAGAGGTCCGTATCGAGTATGGTATGAATCATCATCTGTAGGTCTTTTTTAAGAAAACACTGTAAAGTTAGTATTTGTTGAGAAGAAACGCTACTCTACTCAGATATAATTACTTCATTTCTCTCTTTTCTGGGAGAGTAGGGCATTGCTTTGGCATGTCCCATACGCAACAATACTACTGGGATTCTTTTTTCTTTTCCTGTTTGGTGAATTACTTCGCATTGCATTTGCTCCGCCAGTACTTTCAATTCGCAAGGTTGATTAATGAAGGCGGTAGCAATGCCTGCTTCCGTCGTTTTTAGTAAGAAGTGTTCCAGTGTGCGTCCAAGTTGAATCCACTCCGGGATAGAATCATTTTCAACAGTGAAAAGTACAACATGAGAGGAGGAGTTTACTTTCTTTTCATCACTTTTGTTTTGCATCCCGGGTGTCAGACATGCTCCCATTATGAGACGTGATAGCCATCTGGGGAGGTTAGGGGCTCCGAATACAGCATAACTCAATCCGTCCAGGGTTTGTTGCTCATCCTTCTTGTTAAACCGCATCCAACTTTTCAGTTCGTTTTTGAAACGACTGTCACTCATTTGTATTTTATTTCCTGCCAGTACGTAATCCCGTATTTTGTTGAACTCTATGCTCTGTTTCTGCCAGCAGTATATCCCGATGTATTCCTCTTTTTCAAGGGTAAGTAACTCTCTGATTACCTCTTCCGGAATTTGTTTTCCATTATATATACTTCGGTTGGTTTGCCTTCTGGTTATTTGTCCGGAGAGTAATGGCTTTTTCTGATTGTCCACGGAATGAAGTTCTATGGAGATGATTCCTTCTTCCGAAACATGTATCTTGCTGGCATATCCTATACTTTCGGCTGCTATACATAGATTTTCCGTGGCACACCCCAGTGAAACAAACATTTCTCTTCGGTTTCTGTCTACCACATACAATGTTTTCCGGTTATCCGGATGTATTTCAATGCTATCTTCGCAGATGCGGAACAACCATGGCTGTGTATTATGTCCCGAAGGTGCTTTTGTGGCTTGTTCTATCATGAATAGATAGTCAGCTTTTTTTTCTTTCATAGCGTCAATCCTATTTTGAAGGTTATTGAATTGTGGGATAATTGTTCTTCAAACTCCGTTGTGAAATATTCGTTCGAGTCTTTTTTAACCCGTTTCAGTTTCTGCAATTCATATCCTATAGCCAAATTTACTTTCAGTTTATGTGATATCTTCAGCTGTATTCCGACGGAAGGAGAGAGGTATAGACCTCCATTGGCTTCTTTGCCAGGAGCAAATGCGCCGCCGGCATTACATGCAAGATATGGAGTCAGCTTTTTGGGTTTGGTGACGAAGAATTGCACGTTTGCATAAAGGGGTATAAGTACTCTTTCGTACACTGAAAGCCCTGTACCGACACCCATTGCAAATCGTTGATTAAGGTGATAATGTCCCATAACCTCCCATATGAATGGTGTATGGGCCGGAGAACTCATCGGAAGTCCTGTCCCCAAATTGGTAGTATAGGAAATCTTTTTTGTATCGGTTTGTCCTAAAACAGTTATCGTTGAGCTAAATAATACAAGTAGCGGGAGGATAAATCGTTTCATTATTTCAGGTTTATAGTTATGCCTTTTACAATGTTCAGTGCGGTTGTTATTGAGGAGATGTCCGTTGTAATGTCTCCGTCGCTTCCGTCCGGACTACTATGTCCAATGAGGTTTAACTGAAACTCTTTTTCTCCTGACGTCAGATTCACTTCCGCTGCGTAGACCAGTGCCGGTTGCCCACTTCCTTCTTTTCCCCCTGAGTAGTTGGAATCTCCTTGCTGAGCCGATTTTGGATAGGCATCATTCCAGTCGGTTGAGTGATTTATTTCCACTTTTACAATGAATTTCTTTATCTTTCCCGTTGGGGTTAGTTTTACATCAAAACTTCCTTTAGGAGTTGCTCCGGTGGCAGCATCTGTCAAAGGTGATTTCTTTGTTGGCAGGTATAGTCCGTCTTCATACTTTATACCTCTGGAATAACACCAGTGCGGAAGTGCTTCTTTTCTTCGGTTTCCTCCTGCTGCCTGCCAGGTTTGCGTAGCTATTTTGTGTGTTACATAGATTGTAGAGAGATAATGTCCTTCTGTATCTTCTGTCCATATTGCAATTTGTGGCGGGTTCTTTTTGTTGATTCCTAAAAACAGTGGGAAATTATGTAACCATTCATCTCCCTTTTCAATTGATATCCTGATGTTGTTGCTGTGATACTCCACCAGATCTTTGTTGCATCCACCCGATAACAGGGCCAAAATGCAGATTCCTATTATTGTCATCTTGTTCATTTTCTTTTTTATCGTTTTTCTAACCAAATATCTATCAGTATATTAATGCCCTCTTCCAATTCTTTCCAGCCGTCTTCGGTCTGAATATTAATCCCGTTAAAAACCGGACAGTTTTCTTCCAGCAAACTAAGATAGCTGATTGCAGCAGTGAGAATACTTGCCATTGCTGCGGTTTCTTTCTGAGGATGTTTAGATAGTTTGCTGACAGCATCCACCAGCCATACGCCCTTTGCTTCCCTCTTTTCCCGTAGTTCTTTTATAAAAGTATTGTTGGATGTCAATTCCCATCGGTATAACCTTCGGAGTGTGTAGCTTTGTCTTAGCATAGCAATTTGTCTTTTGAATATTTCTTTGATAAACTCGCCTATGTGCTCTTCGTCCGGCAGTTGTTCGTCGAAGTTTATCCAATAATCATGTTGCTGTATGTAAGCTGCTATTAATCCATCCAATGAATTGAAATAGCGATAAATTAGCATTTTGGAAACTCCGGCTTTAGCTGCTACAGCATTTATGCCCAATCCTTCGAATCCGTTTTCTTCGATAAGTTCGTCAACGGCTTTGATAAGATTCATTTCTGTGGTTTGCCTGTTTTTAATTACTTCTTTTTCCATTATTCTATTGTTGTTACTACTTGGTCACAAAAGTATGTTTCCTATCGGTAACATCAAAAGGAAAAAGAAAATAAATTTTAAAAGCCTGTTTAAAATTTCCTTGGGATAAGCTGAAGAGAGCTTTTAAGAGGAAAGTTTAAACAGGCTAAGTGGTTAGTTTTAAGAAAAATATAGTATATGATATGTTGAAGGAGGTTATGCCAATTCTACTGTCGGGTTATGTATGGTCAGTCCTCCATCTGCTACTATGGTTTGTCCGGTGATGTATCGTGCATCTTCCGAGGCCAGAAAGGCAATAGTAGCTGCGATGTCCTGCGGTTCTCCCAGATAAGGAGTAGCGCACTGTCCTAAGAAAATATTACGTACATCTTCATTCATGTTGTTTAAAGCGGCAGGAGTGAGTACAAGTCCGGGAGCTACGGCGTTGCAACGGATGTTCTTTTTGCCTACTTGTGTGGCGATGTATCTGGTCAAGTTAATTACCCCGGCTTTACTTGCGCCATAAAGTGTACCGCTTGCATCAGCAGTAATTCCGCTGATGGAAGCCACATTAACAATATTACCTCCACCGTGTGCCTTCATTATAGGTATAATGAGTTGTGAAAGATACATTGTACAGGATAGATTAAGATGAAATGCTTCGTCAAAATAGTCTATGTCCAGTTTCTCGATATTGCCATCTCGTTTGGGATCGGTTCCGCCCACATTATTTACCAGTACATCTACCTGTCCATATTCTTTCATGGCAAATTCTGCCAGTTCTTTACTGCTTTGAAGTACGGTTGCCGAGAAATAAGTGGCACGCACATCTGCTCCGGACTGGGTTAGTTCGGCAGCCAACTTGTCAGCCTTTTCTTTAGAATAATCAGCGATTATTACTTTCCCTCCTTCGGATACGATACGACGGGTGGTTGCCTCTCCAATACCGCTGGCTGCACCGGTAATGATGGCTACTTTATTTTCAAATCTGTTCATGATAGAATGGTTTATGTGGGTTCTTCTGTTTTAAAACAATCAGCTATAAGAAAAGGTTATTTTTCTATATCTTGGTTTAATACGATTTCCGTTTTCATTAGTGACTTTTGCATCTGCCATTCTTTTATCTGCTCATTTGTTTATAAATCTGTTAAATGTTAACGGAATACGCTGAATGTGTTAATGGCAGATCGATTCTATTAAACCATGTTATAATACGCCCTGTTATGGCCCGGATATTTGGAGGTTTCCCGAAAATACGTACCTTTGCATTGTGTTTTTCATAGTATTAGATTTAAGGTTAACAAAGATTGGCTGTCTGGGATAGATAGCCTTTTTTTATGTCCATATATTACCTCTCCGGATTGTGAATGTATATGTTAATTGTTAACGTAATAAGTCTAAAGTGTTAACGCAATCTCTTTACCATTAAACCATGTTATAATATGGCCTTTAAAGGTTCTGAAATTTGCTGATTTCCTGAGAATCGGTATCTTTGTACAGTGTTTTTTTCATAAGTATTAGATTTAAGGTTAACAAGGATTGGCTGCGCGTGATGCGTAGCCTTTTTTTGTTTATATGATAAATATCTGCTTCTTTTTTAAATTTATAAAATATCCGAAAGCAAAACGTCACTTATATTGTTATTAGTGCAATGTCGCCTGTCTTTTGGCTTATCTTGTTTATAAAATTATTAAAGAAAAGAATTATGAGAAAGAATTTATTATTATTTGGAGCACTGATCGGTGCCTTTTTGCTGGCCTCTTGTTCGGGAGGAAATAAGAGTCAATCAACTACTTCTGTGAGTACGGCAAATGTAGAAGATGCAATGGAAGTAGTTAAGTATTACAATACTTCTCTTAGTGTATTGAAAGATGTAGTGAATGAGAAAGACGTAAATGCCGTTCTGGGATATATGGAACAGAAAGGTAAAGCTCCTGCTCTTACGCCCATTGCACCTCCTGCCATTTCTGAGAAAGATACTGTGATGCTGATGAATCCGGGTACTTGCTTTAACGAAGAGACCCGTCAGAACCTGAAACAGAATTATGCAGGTCTGTTTCGTTCAAGAGCTCAGTTCTATTCCAATTTCAATACCTATTTGTCTTATTTGAAAACAAAGGATTATACTAAGGCGAACCAGCTTCTCGAAACGAGTTATCGGCTGAGTATAGAGATGGCCGAGTATAAAATGAATGTTTTTGATATTCTGAGTCCTTTTACCGAACAGGCTGAACAGGTGCTTCTGGCAGACAGCCCGTTGAAAGAGCAAATTATGTCTGTTCGTAAAATGGCATCCACGATGCAGAGTATTATTAATTTGTATGCCCGTAAGCATGTTGTGATGGAAACTGCACGCATTGACCTGAAAATAGCCGAACTTACCAGGCAATTGGAGGTAGCCAGAAAACTTCCTGTCGTAGCTGGACATGAAAACGATATGAAAGCTTATCAGGCATTCTTGGCACAAGTTGAAACTTTCATCAAGCAAGCACAGAAAGTACGGGAAAAAGGAGAGTATACAGATGCCGATTATGAAATGTTGACCAGTGCATACGAAACGTCTGTCATATAAAAACTCCTGCTTAATCCAAAAAAATTATATCTTTGTGGCATTTTAGTACGTTTGTGACAGTACGTACTAAAATGTTTTTTTGTAAAATATCAATTTAATATAAGAAATATGGAGAAGGTTATTATCAATTCGTATGAGGAATTTGAAAAGTTAGTAGGTCAACAAATCGGAGTTTCGGATTATTTGGAAGTTTCGCAGGAACGTATTAATCTTTTTGCCGATGCAACTTTGGATCATCAGTGGATTCATGTCGATACAGAGCGTGCCAAAGTAGAAAGCCCGTATCATAGTACCATTGCTCATGGTTATCTTACTTTATCGTTGCTTCCTTATATGTGGAACCAGATTATTGAAGTGAATAACCTGAAGATGATGATAAATTACGGTATGGATAAGATGAAGTTCGGGCAGGCTGTACTACCCGGACAGAGTGTTCGTATGGTGGCAAGCCTTCATTCTCTGACCAATCTGCGTGGTGTGGCAAAAGCTGAAATCAAATTTGTTATTGAGATTAAAGATCAGCCTAAGAAAGCGCTCGAGGGGATTGCTATATTCTTATATTACTTTAATTAGAGATTTTGAGAACTTATTTTTAGTTCAATAAGTAATTAGGTAAGTTCTTTCAAATGAAACCTTTCCAGCGGTATTATTCTATATTTTATATAGTTTTACCGTAGAGGAAAGGCTTTTTCTTTTTTTTCGTCATCCATTTATATTCTTCAATCCGATTCTGTCAAATACACTTTGCCGGTCCATATTAAGCCATTATTATGAGAGAAGCACATTGCTTATAAATGAGATTCTACAAAAAAACTTGTATTCTTTCTGTTTTTATAGAGAATATCCAACTTGTACAATGCTTTTATCCTTAGCAATATACCTTTATATATGTAAGCGATAGCTTCGATATGAGAATAACTCAAAGATAAAGAAACCACAACACCCGGATGTTTTCTATAACAACATCCGGGTGTTTTTGAGTAGAACATCCGGATGTTGTGACTATAAGAAAGGTATATTATTACCAGTATGATATTGGTATTTTGCGTGTTATATATGTGTTGTCTATACTATAAATCTTAGCTTAGTATCTGTGTGTATTTTTCCATTTCTATTTTCTTTTGTTTTCCTCCCTTTCCTCTTGTTTCTTAATAAAATAAGTGTACAATCTTGT